>JGI24158J21664_10008087_pt1 | contig 13979 bp, 14 predicted proteins | sample Ectturendosymbi3_FD_21664 | JGI IMG/M metagenome (IMG submission 21664) | reverse complement strand
TTTTTGTCGCCTGCACTTTTTTCTCAAGGACCTGAGGAATCGATTGTTTGTCTTCCGACGCCACGAACATTAACCTTTGTTGTTTATTACATTGTACAAACCGAAATATAACGAGACAGCTATAGCGCCACCTGGCGCACCAACTACTCGCTGATGGTTTTGCGTTGTTTGGCGCTCGTGAGGGTAAGTTCGTTTAATTCGTATGCTGTACAATTACAGCAGATCGGGTGTGGGAAGTTGGTGGCAGATCAACTTGTTTATGTGAATGCACAGAAGCAGAGGACAGGTAGAATTAATATCTATTGTCGCTGCGCAACTAGTCAAACTATCTGTCGAACTTGGTAAAACCTGGTAATATTTCGTTTTTTTACGAAATTTGCAATTACGCAGGCGCAGCTTCCATCAACCGACGTTCAGTGTCGTGTCCATTGGCGTCAAAACAGGGTCTCGGGTAATGTCCTATGTCCACTTTATGGCAAAAAGAAGATTATATATGCATTCAACTCCTAGAATTTGTTTGACCAGTTTGTACCAAATCATGATCCTTGTCACAACCAGTTATTATGAGAATATCTCATGTTAATGACTGTCGACACGAAGTATAAGCAGGCCCATAACTAACGGAGTGACGGGGCGCCCCTGGAAGAATCCCCCCACAGAAAAATGTGTTGGCCGTAGTTTAAAACTGTTGCATGCATAAGCGTTGTTTTCGTACGTGCAATCAATGTAAAATTTGGGCCTCCTTCAGAAAAATTCTTTTTTATTTAAAAAATTCTTTTTAAAAAAAATTTTACCTTTCTCGCATCCAACGAAAAAGCCGAGCTCACTTTACCTTGGTGACTTTTGGATCAAGCGCAGTGAGCGTTTTCTGAAAGTTGGGGAATAGTTAAGCTAAACTGGAACTTCCCCCGACGTGTGTTGCTGATCAAGGTTTCAACCAAGTAGGCTACTCCACATGCGTAACATATACCGCAACCGTTTTGACATGAACAAGACCAGGGAAGCACCATACGGCTTCATCTAACTAACTGGCAACCTGCTTTAAAAAAACTTGCAGATAAGTTTGCAGTAGTTGGAACCAACGGTTGTTAACATTTTTCTACAAATGCAGTTGTATTTGTTTTCTTTGTGCTACCTAGATTGCCGTTTATTTCATTAGCATTGAAATATTTTCAAATCAAAAGAATCTTTTAGCCAACAATAAAATCACCAGTGGGGGACGACATTTGGGGGCGATTGAACAAAACAAGTTGAAGACCACTGGGCTATATCTTAAACTACGACGCCTTCTTTTTTTAGCGAGTTCTTCTATCCGCTGCTTNGTCGCGCTAGATTTTGGGGCAGGTGTTGAGCAGCCATTCGGTTGTCTCATCGTCCAGAACCGTCAGGCCGTGCAGTCCATGAGGAGGTCGGTGGAGGACAACATGGTCGACGGTTTGTTCTTCTGCGCCACACTCACAGGTCCCAGATGAGGCCATACTCCATTTGTGCAAGTAGAAGCGGAAACGTCCGACACCAGTGCGGAGGCGATTGAGCCGGACCCAGGCTCTTCTTGGTAGGGTCATTCGTAGATGGTGGGTCTATTCGGTGATTTCGCTTGACATTCAATGTTTTATGAATTTCACAGCTGCGCACTTCATCGCGAAGGGTTACGCCGTTAACTCTTCGCAAAAATTTCGTCTTTGCTGCTTGTACTTGAGATGGCACTCATTTATTCGTTGCCCAAGATTGGAAGAAACACCAATTTAAACACATAGCTTTGCGGTGTTTGAAAGCTCCGTTATGTGATAACAAAGCAATGAAGCCCATGCAAAACTAAGTTTGCTTTTGCAATCCGTACACCAATTTCCTTGCTCTGGCCTTCTGTGACTTGTGACCAGTGGCGTGCAGAGGTCTGGTGATGCCCGGGGTGACTGCTTGATTGGATGCCCCCCTACCGAATTCTAGTATTAAGCGTGGTGTATTGTGGTCATTGTTACTGGATATACGCTGTTTGTGAAATGTGACGTCATAATATGACGTCATAATCAGGTTTACAACCAACGTTTTGGCGAAGTTTGTTGACACAACATGCATATTCCGGGACGCCGGAGAAGCGGTAGGGCAGGGGGAGCTGTAAAACAGTTGAGGGCAATGGAAACTTATAAAAAACAAAAAATTGTTACCAGTTATGTTTGTTTCTGTTCATCAACAATGTTGACCTCAAAAATAATAACATGAATTAGAGAAAATCATTCTGAATTTTCTGGATGCCCGAAAAGCTGCAAGAAATTTGTTTCAAGTCGATCTTGATGAGCCACGAAATTACCTATGATACTGTTAAAAAAGCAGTGGCGTTGGAGGTGGGGGTGCAGGGGGTGAAAGCGCACCCCCATACGTTTAGATTTGCTGAAAATCTGGACAAAATTCTTGAAATTCCGGGTAACAATAGCGCCCAATGTTGCTTGACTTAAAAAAAATGGCGCCCAAGGTTTGCAGAAAAACACATGAAGACCTTAAGTTTTTTGGAGGTCACACCAAAAAAAGGTCTTAAAAAACAATAAAACCCAACAAAATCCCACTCCTTACTTTTCCTTTGAAAAATGTACTATGAAGTAAAAAGTAAAATGAGCAGCACACTTGTACAGTTATCTGTAAATTCTTTTTAATGAAACAAAACCAACAGCAACGAGATTTGAAGGACTTGAAAAAAAGAGAAGAATAATTCGAACAGCTTGAGTAAATTCTACTGGTTATCTTCTTCAGCTCTGTAAAATCGGTATATTTTAATCGTTGTTTCTGCCTTTGTATCCAAGCTGTTTTTGATGTTGGACCATACCAAACCATATAATGAAAAAATACACTATATAGATGTTGAACTAGCAGGGCATGTACGTAAACTTGTTGTGAAACTGCAGAGTTTGTGCAGGAGTGGCTTTTCTCAATTTGCTGTGCGCGTTCTTGCCAAGCCTTACCACTTTGGAGTGAATTGACCAACAACACTTTGCGAAAGCAAAGATGGGGTAGCCTACATTTCTTTACCGTCAAATTTGAATGCCATAATTGCTATAACAACTTATTATGGTTTAATTCTACTAATGGTGATATTGCGTGATGCAATAAGAGCAATTCAGAATGGGAGTTTGTGTTTTTTTTTGAAAAAAGAACAAAACCTTTCTTTTCAAAAAAACAAAAAAAAACGAATTAAAAGAAACCAGGAGTTTTTTTTTTGAAAAAACGGGTTTTTCTTAACCCTGATTATCTTTAATCTCTTTTTGTGATTTTCCCTTGATCACACGATCTGGAACAAGTCACGCCACTATCAATTTGATTGGGTGTGCCGCGCACACCTAGAGTAAAAGTCCCTGGTAATGAAGAAGCTTAGAATTACTGGCATTTAAATACGTAAAAATTAGTGTTGACAACAAAACAAGTGTACTAGCTCGTTCTTTGGCTCTGGTGACGAACTATATAAAAGTAAGAAAAGTTATAGTTTATTATTCTACACCATGTTTCTCACTTTCCCGTTGGGGTTCTAAACAAGGCCAATCTTTCTACCATGTGACACAGACAGCAGCAGAGTCAGTATAGCAATCAACAATACCTGTAGTAATTCTTTAAGTACTGGGATTACTCATACTAATTTAAACAGATCAATTTTATTCTCATTTCTTCCAACGGTATGCACATTAACTTGTACACATAATAACAGCGTTTACAAATCAAACTGCGCTGTTATACAAGAAGCCAACTGCATTCACAATTCTCACTGTGCAGTTGTTACAAAAGATTCCTTCAGAACCGATCTCGCAATACAATTTCATTATGACTTCCTTTATGAGTCAACTCCTGTACTTCACAATGTTGTAATCGCCAAACAACTTTATACACATTCATTCTACCCAAGGGAACTCTTCACAGAGCACCTCCCTTGCAACGCATGACAGAACATCTCCAACCGACCCCTCTCCTTCACCGAAGGTCAGGAGCATAGATCAGTACAACAGATGTCATATCAATACGACAGAAGTTGCACAGAGATGCTACTCACAGCTCTGCCAATCCAAGACTGATCTCTGGTGCACAGTCGCCTTTCCTTTATAGGGCCAAGTGTCCAGGCAAATCACATCATTTATTAATTTTTTTAATCACAATTCTATTGAGAGTATCTATATCATACGGTTTTGCACTCCTTATTGCGCAACAGTATTATAACAGCATCTATATCACATGATTCTACGCTTCTCATTGCGCAACAGTATTGCAACACTTTGCAATAAGTCATCTTTGGTAAATAGTTTTACTAGTCAGAACGGGTTGATTGTTTCATAACTTTGGGTGGTTTTGTTGGACCCATCTCTTCAGTAGCGGTTATATTGGGTACGGCCTGTTTCTCTTCTTGAGGACTCATCAATTGCTGCACTACGAAGTTGTTAACATAATTCTGCATGATGTCATGCTTTTCTCGGATTGTGTTTGTTGCATTGGCGCGGTCGACGCTGCATTGTATTTCCTCCAGTGTAAGCGTTTCATAGCTAACGTAAGTATCCCATTGGTGCAATACTTCGCCCAGCAACCCCGGCGTGGCATGTATGTATCGAACACGAATAGCAGATCTCTTTAGTACGAGGCTAGTTGTATAAGTCATTTGTTCCTCAGGGACTTGCATTCGTATTTCAATTTCGTATCCGTTCCTGGTATTTACAGTCAGCCAGTTCAACACTAGCCTTAATGGTTTCCCAAGTTGCATTTCTACCAATGGTTGCGTAAATTCAGCATCGTCATTGATCCCATATCTTCTGAGTATCTTTCTCACACTCTACTTCGTTTTTCGGCTTTCCTTTAAAGTACGTATTAGTTCCATTTTATTTATTTTCGGCTAGTTTTGCTGTGAGACATAAATTCATGAGATTACACAAGTTTCATTCTTGTTTCTCTCGTTGCCATTCCCATTCATAAATATAACATCGTAAATGTCTTGTTTAGCCTTAATTCCAACCACAGCATTTCCATATTTTACGGTTAAGTTGGAAGTTACTTTGTTTTGTTGGGCAAAATCACTTAAGTCCACCATGTCCAACAACCATTCCATTACTGATTAAAAATTTCGTGAATCGGAATCATTCTTTTGAAAGTTTCTGACTTCTTGGAAAATGTTACGCCACATACACATCAAACAAATTCTTCATTCTGATACTCACAATACACTTTCACTTGTTAATCATAATACATTACATTATTGATACACCACATTCACATGACAGTTCTCTTATTTGCACATTTCAACACTGTTGGTTCTGTTCTTAATCAACTTCTTCCATATCCTTTTCATCTTGCATCAAATCAGCAAATCGCACAGTTTGTCTTATCACCGTTGCTTCACTGCTGTTTTCACTGTTTTCTGAGTCAGCCATGTTATTGTCACTTGTGTCCATAACACAAGTTTTGAAAAATTAAGTCCATTAAGCATTTATTAGTAGACTTACAATAAAAAAAAACATATAGTTACAGCAATTAAATTTTTGTATTTCACTCTTTGAATGCCCCCCTGCCTTGGTTGCCCGGGGCCGGCGCCCCGTTCGCCCCCCCCTCTGCACGCCACTGCTTATGACAGAAGCATAGCTCATGGGGAAACTGCCACGAATTTTTCAAACGGGTCCTTGTACTAAAAGCCCGATAGTAACAGTCCAAATAACACCATTCGAGAGAACGGTCGCGCTATTTGCACAGTAACTTTTGTGATATCAGGGCGTACCATGAAAAGGCGGCACTGCGGAAACGTTTATGTAGAAGAGGCCTGGCGTTAAGTCTATTGTAAGGGCAGAAATGTAGCAATTACTTCACATGAAAAGAGAGTCTGTGCTTAGGGCTATCGTTTTGTTAACGTGACAAGCCGGGCGATGGGTTTAGCCCTTTCTGCCACGAAATCCCCTTGTGCAACTGATGTGTAAACCAGCTTTCAAAATTGATTTTAATTCTTTACAGATATAGGTGGTCAGGCAAACTGTACTATGGCATGTCAGAAAGTTGCAATGGTAACAGGTGCAAACCGAGGCATTAGCTTTGCCATTGTAAAAGGTCTCTGTAAAGAGTTTGACAGAGATGTGTACCTGACAGCAAGAGACGAAGAAAAAGGTGCCGCAGCAGTAAAAGCGTTAGAAACAAGACTTAAACCTAAGTTTTACTTTGTGGACGTTGAAGAAAGAAGAGCATTCAGTCATTTCACAATATGGTGGTTGAAAAGTACGGAGGAATTGATGTTGTAATAAACAATGCAGGTGTTCAGTTTCGTTCAGGACGTCCACTGTCATTTGGTGAAATAGCCAAAACAANAATGGACATCAACTTTNATGGAGCATTGAATGTATTAAAGATGATGCTTCCGTGCGTTAAAAGCAATGGGAGAATTGTGAATGTGTCAAGTGTGCTATGCGTACCTGCATTAAAAAATTGCAGCAAAGAACTCCAGCAAGAGTTTGAATCTGACAAAATAACTGAGGAAGATCTGTGTCAGCTAATGAATGAATTTGTAACATATGCAAAAAGCAATACACATGAGCAGCGTGGCTTTCCAACAGATGCATATGGAGTTTCCAAAATTGGTGTGACAGTTCTNACCAAAATGTATGGAAAGATTCATTTTGATTAAGTAAGAAATGATATATTGGTTAATTCGTGTTGTCCTGCTTGGGTACATACTGAATTGGGCGGACCAAATGCCCCAAGAAGTCCTGAGGAAGGGACTGATACACCTGTATATTTATCTCTACTTGCTCCAGGGCTTGATGCTCTTCGAGGACAGTTCACATGTGACAGAGAAGTCAGACATAGGCATACAACGGTTTAGCTTGTAATTGGCATAACAATGCTTGCGCGATTGCTTGCTATAGTTGGATAAAACTGTGCATGCATTTACGTCCTNCTGCAACATCTATCAGGCGAAGCGATTTTGCAGCAATTTGCAATGTGTTTTTGTTGACCTTGTTATTAAACATGTTCAAGCCTTTGTAGCGAACCGCTCGTTTACACTATCCACGCAACGCCTAACCGCAGCCAGTCATAATGCAACACAGTTGCAGTTCCACATAAACTTGTGAATACGAGAAGAGCAAGTTAAATGAAAACGCAAAGAATGAAACTGCCTGACTTTTCCAGCAGTTTACCGTCAAGACAGACAATATTCCTTCCCAGGAAAAACATGTAGTCTTCTAAGACGACCGCAGCGACTACTAACTGCTATTCTGCTAATCAGTTGCTCATCGCACTGCAGTCTGCAAAAAGGTTGTGAGTGCAAATGGACAAATTTGCGGCGAAAATTTAAAGGATATCCTCCTCGGTCGAAACAGATCAGGGTGAGTAGCCTCAAAGTTTTTAGTGATCACTGTCAGAATAGTAAGTGCTTACTAGTACTTGTCGAGTGTGACGAGTGAAAATCGAAAGGTTATGAGTGAAAAGTGGTTGAGATCGAAAAGTTTTTGTTGTGCGGTAAGAACAGCAGCAGCTGGTAGCGACAATGTTTCGATGGATTCTTTCGGCATGTACAACACTAACGGCATTGGAACTTTGTGGGACTTCTCTGCGCGGTGGAGACCGAAAAACTTTGTTGTTAAATAGCTGGACTCCTTCGTCTTCGTAGGATTGCGCCGTAGTGCACACGCATAAAAGCGACGTTTCCAAATGCAATGGCTTGAGGGATTCGAATGGTTTGCCTGCAGAAGAATCCATGGCATTTTGCAAATTGTGAGTCGTGTTGGCACCTAATTTTCTTTGCCGCAGCGCAAAGGTCTGTTGGTAAAATCAGCGCGGAAACTGAAAAAATGCGGAAGAAGGTGATAGTTCTCATCCAACACGCCAATACCACGAACTTCGCGCAGTGAATTTGATGCATTTGTCTGAATTTTCAAAAATGAAGGAGACGTAATAGTAAACGCGAGAAAATATGCTTCCCACAAGCAGAAAAAAACAGTTTACAACAAAATTCGACTGAGACTAGAGTTTTAATCGGGCCTCATTTTGAAGCGCGAACCCGAAATCGCAGGTCCGAGCCCGACGTTTATTTTTGAAGCCTGATTTAGGCCCGAAAGCCAAATTTACCGAGTGAGTCAAGATATGCGAAACTGCGGGGTATCAAAAAACGTGGTGTACGGGTATAGCTGCAGGTACACAGTTTTATCACACCCAAAATAGCAACCACCTTGACCAAAGCATCGGCTTGAACAAGCACAAACTTAGCTTTTAGTCAGCCATGGTACTGTGGAATGTAATGTTTCTCAAGAATAAAAAANGCGCACGAAATTGTCCACAGTGGCGTTGCAGACATGAAAAGCCGGTATGTAGACCGTAGTTTCTTAAAACANGCCAAGAATCGCGTAATTGATTGATCTTTTCGAAGCGATGCCATCGTGTGCNAATTTCCTCACCTCTGTCTCCTCGAAAAATGTGTGAGGCTAATCCGAGCAGATAACAAAAAACGCAGCTGTGTTTGCAAGTAGAATTAGCTGAAGAAAAGTCACAATCATTTCACTCACAGAAGTCACGGCGGTGAGCACAATAAATGTAAGTCACGAAAGAAAAAAAACATTGCTCTGAATTTTATAAAAAGTTTTTGTATGCAGGCCCGAAACTTTTTGACAAACTTAAGTCCCAAACCCGGCCTGACATACAACTCTGACTGAGACACGTATTCAACGTTGTCAAATTTTGCTGTTGCCAGTAGCTAATTGCACGTGGTCAAAAAGATATACGTCAAAAAGCGATAATGCAAAACTAATAAAATACCAACCGCAAACCTTGCTTTAAATTTAGTGAAAACAAACAGTTGTCAGCCTCAAGCTAAATATCTTGCAAAAACATTGAAACCTTGATCGAAAATCCGTTTGATTGATGGCGTGCCATGCCACAATGTTTTAGCATTTTACCTAGACTCGACCAATTTAGGAATTGGATCCCTACTCCGCAGTAGTGTTGTCACAAGTGTTACGTGTTAGCTAACTTTAGTGTTAAGAATGTGTCTGTAACCCCCTATGGTTCTGTCTTCATTGCAGTTGCAAAAAGTGTTTCTAACTCTGTGATTCCGCCAGCTTCAATGCCTTGTACAATGTTCTGTTTTGTCTGTTTTTATCGACCTGAGTTCTGAAGAGTGTGTGTGTTCATACTATGGGCTTCGTGTCTGCTCATAAACAAATAAATAAAATAAAAAAAGCAATTTACATGCTTCTGTGCGCCGCTGAGCATCCCTATCCGGCTTTTTTAGCCATTTATTTCAGAAACTGGTGTTAGAATGTCTTCATTTTTTTGCAACTGGTGGATTTCTACGAATGCAATAACATATTTGCGTTGTTTCAAAGTTTGGCTTATCTCTACTGACTGTGTTTATTAACTAACGCTACTCTGTAATGCGCTATGACTAACCAGTGAACATTTTTGTTGTATATTACCCACCCTTGTGATGTGAGCCATGAGTCTGCCTCAAAATAAAATATTATAATTACTATTTACCTATTGGTATCGTAAGATACATTTGATAGGACATCTTGCCCAGATAACATTGGGGTTCGTCGATGACCCAGCTTTTCAAAAATGAAATAGCCCACTGTACACAGAAGAGACTGCATTTCTTTTTTGCCAGCAAATGCAATGTTTGTTGAGTGATGTTTTCCATTTCGGCTTTCTGTAGATCTGTGTGGTTTACTCATTGTCGCTAAATACACCTCTCGCCGGGAAACACGAGCAGTGCCTGGAGAAGTGTGCAGGAAAGACTGCGCATACTGCATCCCTATGCTGGCTGTGCTACTGCAAATATGTGCTTAACTTAGTGGTCGCTGGCGCATCGGACTGTCTAACATTCGATTGAGTATTGTTACAAGGATTTACATTTTTATTTCGTGGTCTGCGCAGAATGCAGCTTTTCTGCGCAAGTTCGTCCAAACAGAAACACCGACAACTAGAAGATGTCAATACATAAAGCACTTTGTCAAAATAACAGGTTCAGAACACTGTTTCAGGACCATTTGGGGTAAACGTATGGGATAATGATTAATGGTGTCAGTAATTGTTACCGACATATTTTCTGATGCCCCTCCGCAGTACTGAAGCTGCGATGTTCAACACAACGGAGCGGAATTACCGACGACCTTGGTATAAGTAGCCCAGACTAGAATTTGCCTCTCAACTCCCAAACGAAAAGCCCACGGCGTGCTGTTGACTAATTCTAACACGTTCTTGCCAACCACAACAATAAAGAAGCAAAAACATTTCATTAAAGTGTACGATCAGTGACGTAGCGCGGGGGCGATCGGCACCTTGTAAGAGCAGCAATTTGTTGATTAAAATTGATTTTCAGTGATTGTTTCAACTCTTCCGTTTTTGTGATCAAAAGCCCTAGACTCGTAGCCTCAGAAACTTGGACATTTGGTTATAGAGTGGGCAAATTCATAAAGGTTTATTCAGAAGTTACGGTCAAATCCAGGGTGCTCAACCATCCCTGTGTTTATCTTGATTAGGGTTAGCTTATCCGAATAACGATTAACCGAGATTATGTTTGCTATCCGATATATTTCTGTCGGTTGACCGGAAAAAAATAGTAACGTTACTAATGCGTTTTACGCTTTCTTCGACCTCCCACCTTGTATAATGAACCAACAATGCTAAAATCCACCGGTTGTTGGCAGTGGTGTAGGAGTTGGAGGTGCAGGGGATGCAAGCGCACCACCAAAAATTTGGATTTGTCAAACAGGGCAAAAGAGCTTCGACACTTTTTAACAATATTAATGAAGTCATATTTTCTTGTTACTGAGTATACAATTAAAAGTTTATTTTGTCATAGAAGACACATTCAATGTATGTAAAATCAACAAACTGTTTCTAGTAACTTCATGTTTTACTTTGTGAGAGTTAAGGAATAACTGACTCGCTTGAAAGTTTCAGCAAAAGAAAGCATTTCATTAATGTATTTTATAAATTGTACACTGAGGAAATCGAATATACTGCAGAGCACCTGCTTCATATTAGTTCAGTTCATGCCAGGCAAGTACAGAAAAGCTTTTGTTTTTAATTTTAATTACAGTGTTTGGATGAGAACATTTTGTCATACATTTTTGTTACATGTCGCATATTGTACAGCTGGAACTATAGATTACTGGATTTAATCTGTACGTTTGCTTCAGTTTCTCACACCCATCGAAACTGTGCACCGTGCTTGTTTGAATTTGGAGCACTGACATTATATCCACGTAAGTGTTGAAAACGCGCAAAATTAGCAAAGCATGTTGTTGGCCCATTCGACTGCCACCACCCGAACGCAATGCCTGGATCTGTCACTGTTACTGTGTTTACATGGCGCATTTTATTGTGGCTTTGCTTCGATTGTGGCTTTTTTCTTGCTGAGCCATCTTCCAGATTCTGGCTATCAGCGGCCCTGCTTGCGAGGTGGTCCAGAACATAGAAGCCACAATGGATTGTGACCGATATGCAGGTGGTTGCAAGATTTGAGGCCAATATCAGCCACATGTTTAGGATGGCCACAATCGCAAAAGCCACAATTACTCAGTGCCATGTAAACACAATATGTGATATGTTATCTGAAGGTACAAGCGAGCATTATGAATGAAACTTCAATACTTCTTTACATTCCGTTCATTCAGCCGTTATGCACACATAATGGTACAAAGAACGTAAGTCCGAAATCTTGATGTGCTCATTTTTCCTCTTGCACTCGGTTTCCAGGATACTTTTTCTTCTTGGCCTTTTGTTTCATCATGTAGCGGCGCTGGAATGAAAACCTGCAAATTGAAAAAAGATTGCTGTTTTTCTTTTTTTCCAAAGTTCGTAGATATTACTAGGCTATCTATTTTTGTATCATTAAAAAATCTTCCCAAAAGTTGAGAAGCCTCAGTTGAAGCTTGATAAATATCTGCAAAGTTAAATCAAATTTTGAAAGGATACTTGACTCTTACATTGCTAAAGACGACCTTCACGTTATATATAGGTTTAAAACAGCTCGCTTCCCGAAATTTAGATGTGGATACTCGCGGAGGTAGTTAGTTATAAGGGGCAACATTTCTTAACTTCACCACACCTTGGCTTACTGAATTGAAATTAAACATAGAAAAATGCATCGATTTATTGTGAAAAACTCATATTAGGGTAGGGCTTCACATTTACATGTTCCCAGTTCGTTCGTCGCATCTAAGCTTTCCGGCAACGCCGCAACCTGCTGGTTATGACGTTCAACGACAGCAAGATTGCTTTTTGCCAAATATGAAACTCATTTATGCTCGGCCCATAGACTTTTCATTTCGATGGAAACAACAACATACAGCTTGATTAGCTTTGGTTGTCGAAAGCAAAACATCTCTGTAGCACACGATTAAAAGGTCTAGGTTTGCTGCAAGCTTTCGAGGAATCAGACGACTGAGTTTTGCTTTCATGCATTTGCGATAATTCCGACGTGCACATATCTGTTTAAGTAATTAGTCTTCACCAAGGTGACGCAGTCGAATCAATTAACAAATTTTTACTAGGAAATTTATATCATGTAATTTACTCATTCTCCGTCCTGAAATCGGCAAGCAATTGCATACTGGTTAAATGCTGAAGGGCAAAAGCAAAGAAAGAAGAAGCAAGCAAACTCAAGGCTATAATCAATAATTCAAAGCACAAGCTGCAGCAAATCAAATTTGGAAAATACGTCGTTCTCAAATACAGTTGCTTTCACTAAAACTAAAAAATTATCCGACGCCAAATGCATACCAACAAAAACACTGCGACGAAATCACTGCTACTTGCTGGTACCTGTCACCAAATCGGCTTTGCATGATAATCACTAGATTTTAAATAAATTGCTATGACCTGTAATCTGTGTTTTACTGATGGCTGCTGGTATGCAATTTATAACTGACGAATGACCACAGCAGGCGCGTAACGAGGGGGGGCAAGGGGGGCACAATTCCCCGAGCGCCGAATCACTGCGGGGAAGCTGGATGAGTGCAGAGGACGCCAAAAAGTCCCACAAATGTCACACGTACTTTCTTTATTACAGTACATCTGCTTCCGAAACACCTCAGGTTCGAACATGGGGGCGCCAAACTAGCTTCTTGCTCCGGGCGCCATCTAACCTAGTTACGCCCCTGGACCACAGCTCAAAGAAAAGCATTTTTTCTTTAGGATCACAGAGTGACCATAGTCTAAAGATAAGACCATAGAATGACCGTAGCCTAAAAAATGATCATAGCCTATAGAAAAGCTTGTTCCATAGTACTTCAGAGGAGATAATTTTATCATGCGAAAAAGCCTCCATGTCACCTTCAAACACCAAATTTTCAGGTGGAAAACTGATTCAACGAAAAACGGAAAAGAAACGTTTGCGATATACCTGAAATTCTACAAAGAATTGTGCGCAAACGTAACGTTTCTGTAACCCTCGGAGAGATTTGGTCCATTTTGTTGCTCCTTAATTTCTGTTAAAACTACTGTTGTTTAGTACGTGCAGTTCGCTCTTTCACCACAAGGCAGATGTTGTTACCTTCCGCAAGTACAACAATCACCGATCTGCAGAAAGCACGAAATGTATCCACGGCGAAAATTTTCATTTCTCCATCCGTAAATGATGCTGTTCACAGCCGAATTAGCCATGCCCATCCAAGAAACCGGCCTTTTGGCTGTAAAACATTTGATTACAAATCTCATCAGCACTCTTAGTAAAGCAAATATTAAATACTTCCTTTGTTTCAATCTTTGTTTTGTTTTTGCTCATTCTGTTTAGTCAAAACCAAGATTTATCTAAAATGGGTACGCAAACAAAACGTTTGAAAAACACTAAAGCAGGAAGCGTGGTGGGTGAACTATGTCTTCATAATCATACCCGCTTTCCTCTGAGTAGGATCGAGGGGGCAGCAGCTTTAGCAGAAATAGAAATTGTATTGAGTAACGTCTTCACTCCCACACGCAAAACGCTAGACTTTTAACATGCATCGCAGTAAAGAGAAATGAAAAAACACATA
>JGI24158J21664_10008085_pt1 | contig 13979 bp, 10 predicted proteins | sample Ectturendosymbi3_FD_21664 | JGI IMG/M metagenome (IMG submission 21664) | reverse complement strand
AATATAGTTACACCCGCATTCCAAGCATTTTCATTTCGATAACGTTTATATAAAATACCACGCAAAGTATGCAAATAAATTAAACCCAAAAAAAAACTAGCCCTATTCATATGACAATAGCGAATAACCCAACCAAAATTAACATCACGTGTTAGGTGAACAACTGAATCAAAAGAATATAAAACATTACCTGAGTAGTGTATACTCAAGAAAAATCTAGTCAAAATCTGTACTACCAAAAAAAAACCCACTAAAGATCCAAAATTTCACCAATAATTAATATTAATAGGAGATGGTAATTTATTAAAAGAGCCACTCAAAATAGAAACTAAACCCCTATCACGTAACATTTAAAAAAGAGTCCCAATTTACAAATTCCACATGAATAGGCATAAAACTGTGGTAAATACCACAAATTTCACTACACTGTCCGTAATAAGAACCACTCTTTATGGAGTGAATATTGATCGAATTCAAACGACCAGGTACTGCATCAGATTTCAATCCTAAAGCAGGTAGAGCCCACGAATGAATTACATCATTGGCTGTAGTTAAAATTTTAATATCAGTACCATAGGGTAAACATAAAGAATTATCCACCTCTAATATACGTAAATCGCCCTTAACCAACTTACTTTCCGGAACTATATAAGAATCATATTCAAACTCATTATAATCTCTTGTCTCATAATTCCAATACCACTGATGTCTCGTAGCTTTTACAGTCAAAAGAGGTGTGTATATACCTTCTATCATATAAAGTAAAGAAATAGAAGGTAAAGTTAATACTAATAAAACAAATATTGGAGTAACACTTCAAACCGTCTCCAATCAACTGGATCCATAAATATTGGAATGTAATGAATTTTTTTTATGAAAAACAACATAACCAAAAAAAAAAACCACACTAGAAATAAACGCTAAAGTACTTAGTACGAAACCATGAAAAGCATCTATTTCCATACCTTCCAAATTAACATGATCAGGTAAAGAAAAAGCAGAATACATAGACATATTAAAAAGAACAAAAAATAGTTTCATTAAATTAAAAATTTAACACTTCTTATAAAAGCTTTCTTTTCTAATTCACGTAATAAGGTGAAGTCAACCATGTGTGAGAAGTAGGAGGTACTCTATTAATCCACTCAATTGATGAATTAGCAGTTTGCTTAACAAACTTACGCGTAAAAAAAGCTTCCCAAATCACAACACCCATAATTAATGAAGAATAGGCACTAAACATAGAACCAACTGAACACACTATGTTTCAGGAAGCGTAAATATCTGAGTACTCACAAATACGACGAGGTATACCGGCTAGTCTTAAAAAATGTTGAGGAAAAAAAGTCAAATTCACCCCAATAAATATTGTAATAAAATGAACCATTCCTAAATGATAATTAAAACTTAAACCAGTAAAAAGAGGAAATCAATAATAAAAACCCGCTATAATCGCAAAAACTGCACCTATAGAAAGAACATAATGAAAATGAGCTACCACGTAATAAGTATCGTGTAATACTAAATCTAACGAACTATTAGCAAGAACAATTCCAGTTAAACCACCAATAGTAAACAGGAATAAAAAACCAGTAGCTCAATACATAGGTAAACCTCACTTCAAACTACCCCTGTTCAAAGTTGCTAGTCAAGAAAAAATCTTTAAACCCGTTGGAACAGCGATAATTATAGTAGCCGAAGTAAAATAACTCCGAGAATCGACATCCATCCTCACCGTAAATATATGATGTGCCCACACAAAAAAACCCAGTAACCTAATTGCACCCATAGCCCACACCATACCGTAATGACCAAAAACAGAGGGTTTATTACTATAATGAGCTACCACGTGTGAAATCATCCCAAAACCAGGTAAAATTAAAATATAAACCTCAGGATGACCAAAAAACCAAAACAAATGCTGAAACAAGATAGGATCACCCCCACCAGCTGGATCAAAAAAAGAGGTATTCAAACGGCGATCCAATAAGAGTATTGTAATAGCAGCAGCCAAAACGGGTAAAGACAGTACTAAAAGAATAGTTGTAAAAACAATAGATCAACAAAAAAGAGTCAAATTACTTAGGTTAAAACCCTTTACTTTTATATTACTTATAGTAACTAAAAAGTTGATTGACCTTAAAATACTTGAGACACCTGCTAAATGTAATGAAAAAATAGCCATATCCATAGCTATACCTGGGTGTCTCAGATCACTCGAAAGAGGTGGATAAATAGTCCAACCAGTTCTAACACCCCACCCAATAAAACCAGATTTCAGTAAAAATATAAAAGCTGGTGGTAACAGTCAAAAACTTATGTTATTTAATCGGGGAAAAGCTATGTCAGGTGCCCTGACCATCAGGGGTAATAACCAATTTCCAAAACCACCCACTATAATAGGTATAACGAAAAAAAAAACCATAATTAAACCATGAGCAGTTACAACCGTATTATAGTAATGTCTATCGTTAATAATAGACCTAGGTATGTATAACTCCATCCGCATAATAACACTAAACCTTAACCTCGTAATTCTAGCAAAAATACCAAAAATGAAATATAAGGTACCAATATCTTTATGATTCGTTGACATAATTCATCGCATTATTAGAGGATTACACTTAAACTAAAATCCTAAAACGGTCTTAGACCGTTCGCGTACATTCTCCGCCACTCTAATAAACAAAAAAAATTATTTTTCACACCTAAAGTGAATGGATTCCCTAATTTATCCTATGTTTAATTCCAGTATATCTTTCTAGATAAACTACCATGTTACGCCTTACTAAAAACTTTTAATTGGCGGGCGGTGAGTGCACAAAAAAATTAATAATTCAAAACAACATTAAAATAATTTATTTTTACTATTAAGTTCTATTAATGGCTAAACCACACACTTAATTCTCTTTAACTGTAGCTAAGTTTAATTTCACCTTAAAGGGGCATACTGACCTGGACACACTATTTTTTGATTAGACTTTTTACACGAATTAAAATCCTTTAAAAGAACGGTTATATACCACCAACAAAAGAGATAAAACATATCGAGGATTATCGAACCACCTAAACCAAGCTCCCCTAAAAATTTTTTTGCCGCCTAGTATGTTCACGTTTTTCTTACTAAATTACCTAATCTACCTAGTATACACGGGTACCTAATCCGTTTTTACAAAACACATAAAACCTAAAAACTAATACCAGAACATAACCATTATACCAAAATAATACTATTAGTTTTTTATTTCTACACAAGAAAAGAAAAAATAAATCCACAGTATAACCGCAGCAGCTGGCACTGTAGTGAGCTAATATAATTTTTTTTAATTTAGGTAAAATTCAATCATAGCCTAATTTCACTCATTAAATCAAATAGAAATTTATATATATAGAAGACCAAAATAATTTTTCCTTAAAGTAAAAACACCACATCTTGTATTAATGTAAAAACTTACAAAAAATACTTTTATTTAAAATAAAAACAATATAAAACCAACAACCAACAAAACAAATAACACTACGGGTAAAAAAACACCCCAAGTTAAAAAAATCAAATCAAAGAACTTAAATCGAGGTAACAAACCACGTAAGAATAAATTCAAAACAACCACACAAAAAACACCTAAACTAATGTGAAAAATACTATCCATAAATGGAAAAAATAAAAAACAAGTTAAAAAAGACATAAACCAAATATTTATATACTCAGCCAAAAAAAACAAAGTAAAACCAAAACTAGCATACTCAACATTAAAACCCCCCACTAATTCCGACTCCCTTTCTACCAAATCAAAAGGTGTACGATTTAATTCAGCTAAAATAATCCTCAATCAAACAAAAAAAAAAAAAAATCCAAAAAGCCAAAAATAACAATAACCATAACTTTGAAATAAAATAACACCTTCCCAATCCAAACAAACAGAAATAAATAAAAAAACCCCCATAAAAAGAAATATAACCACTTCATAAGAACACATTTGGGCTGTAGCCCGAACACCCCTAATCAAAGCATAAACATTGTCAGATCCCCAAGAAGCTCCAATAATAACAAAAACAGATATGCTTGAGAGGATTAAAACCAGTAAAACATTACCAGAAATAACGGAAACCCTCGGTAAAAACTCCCAAATAGATAAAGATAGAACTATTGAAAAAACAGGAGCAAAAAAAAAAAACAAAACACGTTTATTCTTGGTAAAAAGTATTTCTTTCATAACCAATTTAATACCGTCCGCAACAGTCTGTACCAACCCATAAAAACCCACAATATTAGGTCCCTTTCGCAGCTGGAGCAGACCAAGAATTTTTCGTTCAAGAAGAACCAAAAATGCCACCATCAACAAAAGCTCTAAAATCAAAAATAACTTCATTTTTTGAAACTTCTAACTACAAAGCTTCTACGATCTCCAAAACCGTTATTTTAAAATAAACTACTCAAAACTAAAATAGAAAAGCTAACTCGTAAAACAAAACCAAACCAATAAAAAACATTATAATAAAAAAAAAAAAACAAAACCAAACCAATACTATTAAAAATTCCAACTATAGGAATAATTAAGATAATTTCCAAATCAAAAAGTATAAAAGAAATTCTAATCATAAAAAACTGTATAGTATACGTATCCAACTGATCATTTAAATCCTTAAAACCACACTCGTATATAAATTTTTTACCAATATCGTAACTAGTAGGTTGTCTTACTAAGATCTTTCTACCAAAAAAAACCAAAACAAAAACAACAATTAAACCTAAAAAAAAATAAACTACCAAAAAAAAACTTATTAAATTTTACATACTCATAATTAGAAATAATTATAAAAACAGATAACAAGAAAACACCCTCACAAGCTGAAAACAAAATAATTAATATGATTCACCAATTTCAAACACCCACCTCCAACAAGTAACAAGTGAGGCACAAATAAACAAACTCCAGCATCAGAAGAGACTTCATAGGTTTAAAACTTAGTACACCAAACCCCAAAATACATAAAAATATTAGTGTAATTATCATTATTTTCTACGACAAGAAACGTATTTTGAATTTACAAAATTCACATATTATTTTTACTTATATTACTGTAGATTCATTAGAATAAATGGTAAACAAATCACTGTAAACGTTTGTTAAAAAAGTTCTATCAAAACTCTTATACTAATACCATCATGACTAAATTATTACTAAAACCATCATAAATAATATAACTGAAAAAGACAGAACCAAAATCGACCAAAAATTATTTAACTTAATTTGATTAATTCCACATCTTCCTCTAATAAATCTATAGTTAAATATACGTATATACATGATAACAATAGAATAACCTGATAGAAAAGTAAAAAAGACATATCAGTAACTAGAAAAAACTAGAACCACTAGGATTTTAATATAAAAAACAACAAAACAAGGTAAACCCATCAACCTAAAAAAAATTCAAGACATTGCTTGAGAAGAAACATCTGAATAAATATTAATATTTTTCATGAAAATGAAAAAAAAACTCACAAAAACAACATATATTATGAAAGAAGTTATTAAGTAATAAAAATTGTCTGAAATAACAAAACTAACAATCCAACCAGTATTAACAATGGAACTGCAGGCCATGATCTGACGAAAATCACCAAAATTCAGGCCCCAGAAACTACCGAAAAAAACTGACAAAATCACAACATAATACAAACAATTACTACTCACATAAATCCACAAAACTACTAGGGGTATAAATTTACTTACGGTACTTAATAACCAACAGTAAAACAAAGAAAAACTAGAAAAAATATCAACAACCCACATACACCTTGGTACAACACCCAACTTAAAGGAAATACTAACTAACAACAAAACCTCATTTTCACAGTAAATTCCTAACAAAACCAAAGCACCTATCAATATCTGTAAAATTAAATACTTCAACCTGTTGTACATAATAATAGAACTCTTATCATTAATAATACATAAACCAACTCATAAACTCAACAACTCCATTCTCAACCAAATCTCAACACCAGGTTTAAAAAAAAAAAAACTAACAATAACAAAAAAAAAAACTAACAATAACATTTTATTCAAGAAATCAATTTCTTTTTTTCGCTCTTTTAGTTTCAAACTAAATATTTTAACATAAACTAATTCCTTTTGGTCATTATCTTAACTAATCATAATATCTTAAAATTAACAATTTTAAAGTGAGCAACCTCCCTCCAACCAAAATTTTTGACAAAAAATATATTTCAAGCTTTGAAGGCTAATGTTTTCAAACCTTAAACTACAAAAATTCACATGAACATATAAATCAATTTTCAGTACCACAAACTAATGTTTTAATCTTTAAACTATGTAAAAAAAAAAGAATTTCTCTCTACTAGAGAAAAATTCTAAAAAATTTTTCACAATAAAGACTTGCAATCAAAGAAGCTCTAGCCCCACTTGATCTTGACTATGTAACAGTCATGTAATTTATTTATACTAAGCTTCTTAGGAATACTTTTACACCATTATGTATTTTTTTGGGAGATGATCCCAACAACTTACAATTAGTTTACCCTAAAATACCAAACCATAACTTATAACTAAAACACCCACAAAAAAAACTTTTAACAAAACTATTTCCTTTATGAACATCGACTTATAGAGCGTAGATGAATTATTCAAAACAGTAAAAACCACCATTATAAACAAACCAGAAACAATAAAACCAAGCATCAATAAAAATCCAAAATAAGTGTTACCAATAAAGATAGAATATATTACACCCACTTCTCTTAAAAAATTAATAAAAGGGGGGAACCCTAGATTTACAAGAAAAAAAAATAGAAAAAAGAAAAAAACTAAAGCACCCCCCACTATACCTCTTTTTAACATCCGAGTACCTGACCGGTCATAGAGACAACCCCCCAAGTAAAACAACACAGGAGAAACTAATCCATGACCCAAAAAAATATAAAAAGCACCCTCATAACCTCAAAAATAAGAAAAAATCAAACCACCAAAACTCAAACTCATGTGAGAAACAGAACTGAAAGCAATAATCACCTTATAATCTACTAAACACACACACATCAATCCACAAAAAAAAACACCCACAATACCTAAACCAAAAAAAAACAGTAACAACTTACAAAAAAACCCATCCACGAAAAAAAATCGCATCACACCGTAAGATCTTATCTTAAGTAAAATACCAGCCAAGATTATAGACCCCCTAACAGGAGCATCTACGTGGGCTTTTGGTAATCAAATATGAAAACCAAATAAGGGTAATTTACTCAAAAAACCAACCATCAATAAAAACATCTCCAAACCCACAACAGACTTGAAAGAAAAATTATAAAATTCAACATGATATATACCACCCATACCACTTGATATTAAACACATAATACAAATCAACAAGGGTATAGGCGTCATAAATGAATAAAAAATGAAATAATAGCCCGAATTCAATCGTTCCTTGTACCTACCCCAAAAACCCAGAATCAGAAAAATAGGAATCATAACTATCTCTAATATAACAAAAAAGTGAATCAAATAATTAAAAAAAAACAGACCCAGTAAAAAAAAATTTATGGTAAAAAACAAAAAAAACATACGCTTATCTACACCTAGAACAGCCATTGCATAAACACTTCAAAAAGAAACAAAAATACTTAAAAAAATAAAACACATAGACAACAAATCACCTACTAAAAAACTAGAAAAACAAGAAGTACCTGTAAAAAAATCAAAAACAATATACAAAAGCTGAAAAAAAGTTATAACAGTAAAATTAAAAAAAACATTTTTTTTTTTAAAAAATAAAATGAATACTCAAAGTGATATGAAAAAAATCATCAACATTACAAATCTAAACCATTAGAAGAAAAAATTAAACAAAATAAAACAAAAAAAGCCAAAAAAAAAAATGACAATAAATTAATATGAGGCATTCCTATTGAAAAAGATTACAAACATAATATAAAGAAATTTACAATTTCCCACCTCCAATTTCAGCCACTTTCTCCTTTTAAACACACACCCTGTCGCGCTTCTCTAAGAAATAAACTTAACGGTTTACTATTTTTATAACCTAGTGCTTATGTACCTAATAAGGATCACATCTCATATCTCATTATTGGAAATAATGAATTTTTTTTAAACTAAATAGGAAACAACTCAAACAAAATATCATATTATATCTTTAGTTAGAAAAACTAACGTATTAATCTACTTATACTATTGTTTTTTACAAACCTTCATTAACATACAGAGACAGTAAAAGCGTGTAAACATACGCTTGAACAAAAGCAACCACCAATTCTAATAAAAAAAAAAAAAAAGCTAAAAAAAAAACAAAATTTATATAAAAACACCCAAGAGATATTAAATGAATCAACAAATGACCAGCCGTAATGTTAGCCACCAAACGAACTCCCAAAGATAGGGGACGAGCTAGCCAACTAATCACTTCAATCCACACTAAAAAAACACTCAAAAAACCAGGAGAACCTAAAGGTAAAAAATGAGCTAAATTATTTTTAACACTGAGTGTTAGGATGTAAAAATAATTTCTTAATCAACCGATAAATGCAAAAAACAAAGACAAACACACCAGGGAACTCAAGGGAAAACTCTGAGGAATCATACCAAAAAAATTAGCAACCAAAATACAATAAAAAATACTTACCAAAAAGAATAAAAAAGGATACACTTTACCAGTAATATTAGACATAATTAAAACAACCAACGTACTGAATATTTTTTTATAAAAAGTTAAAAATACGAAAAAAACCATAAAAATAAAACCCAAAGGTAAATTAAACAAAAAAATAGACTCAAAAATTCCAAACATTTTTTAAACTTAAAAATTTTTATCTTTACCGATGCAACCGGAATATTTTAATTAAACTAAAGCTTAAGAAGAGACTTTTTCAAATTTTTCCCATTTTTCATACGAGCGTTTTTAAAAACTATAAACTACAATTCTATTGAAAAAAAAATTTTTTTTTATGAATCAAAATCATACTTTTTATATAAAATACAATAAATTAAACTAGTGGACTACTTCCTCATAGATAAATACACATGTATAAAAAAATTCAAACAACATCAACAAAATGCCAATACCAAATAGCACACTCCAACCTTACGTGGTGACTTATGGTAAAATGCCCTTTCAATAAACGCAGTGTTGAAACGATTAAAAAAATAGACCTAACTAAAACATGAAAACCATGAAACCTTGTGGCCAAAAAAAAAATTGATCCGTAAACAGAATCAGTAATATTAAAACCACTTTCAAAATACTCAGAAACCTGAAGTACAGTAAAAAACACACCCAAAGAAATAGTACCTATCATACCTTTAATTGAACCACTAAAATTCCTCAACAACAAACTATAATGAGCTCAGGTTACTAAAAAGCCACTTGATAATAATACAAGAGTATTTAGTAAAGGAACTGCCACTGGATTCAAGACAACAACACCCGCAGGTGGTCACATTATTCCCAGGTCCGTAACAGGATCAACAGAGCTATGACCAAAAGTTCAAAAAAATCTAAAAAAAAAAAACACCTCAGAAATAATGAACCAAATCATGCTAAGGAGCAAATTTTTTTGAACACAAATAGTATGAAACCTAGTATAAGTTGACTCACGAGTCACATCTACCCACCAGAAATAACAAAGTACTAGGAGTAATACTAAAGCAACAAACATAACAAAATAACCTTTTTTATTTAAAAAAAATAATAACCCTACAGCAACAGAAAAACCAGAAAATGATCCAATAACAGGTCAAGGCGACAAATCAACCAAATGAAATGGAGTAATACGAGACATTCAAAAACTAAACAAATATTAACTTTATATCTATCCCCTGACAGAGGAACATTTTAATTAAACTATTAGTTTAATTGAAATCTTCTTTTAACTTCTGAACACAAAAAAACAAAATAAAAATCAATATAAACAGACACACAAAACTTAGATATTTACCATAAATAAAAAAAATACCATCATTTTCAGAATAGGGAAAACCTAGAGGATTGTATAAAATACCTAAAATACAAAACAATAGAAATAAAAAAAGACTCTTACTATTCCAGTAAGTACTATAAATACCCACAGCACCTAGGAGTATAATACTGTATGTAAATAAAACCATTATACCACCTAAGTACAACAAAATCAATAAAGCTCCCCAAAAAAAATGATTCCACTGTAAAATAAAAATAAACCACAAAATAGAAAAAAAAATAATACCACAAATCATAGATATTAATGAATAACTTATAACAACAAAAATCCCCAAAATAGAGAATATACTAACATAAAAAAACAAAAAATCGTAAACCATAAACAAAGAAACCTCCCCTTAAAGAGAGGAAAAACAGGCTAGCAATCTGTTAAATATTTCTTTGACAAAAACAAAACAAACAAAACAAGAAAAAATAATCCTAAACCAATATATAAACGAATAACACTCTTATTCATAGAAGAAAAAACCATCAAATTATAATTAGCTAAAAAACCCATAAAGTGAGATGTAGATAATTCTCAAAAAAAAAACTCAAAAACAAAAAACTTCTCGATCATTTTATAAAAAAAAAACAATCCTACCCGATGGTATAGGGGGTTGTATATATAAGAAATAAAACTTAAAGAAAAATTACCACCAATAAAAACCAGACTCACAAAGATAAAAAACAAAGGTAACATTTTTTCAAATATTCCCAAATAAGGTTCTTCATTAAAAAAATAAAAACTAAAAAAAAACCCACCTACCAAACTAAAAAAAAGTAAACGACAAATAAAATAAAACGATCCCCCGTACTCAAAATTTCCAATTTTGGAAAAAACACTACTCAATGCTTGTAAAAACAAAATAGATCGAATAGAATACCCAAGAGTTATAATACTCGATACAATTAAAATTACTACCATAAAACGGTTAGAAACAGAACCATACATATTTTCTAAAATTAGATCCTTAGAATAATAACCAGTAAAAAAGGGGATACCACCCAGGGAAAGAGATCCTAAGATAAAAACCATAAAAACAAAATTAGTACTACCCAACCTACGTAAATCCTGGTTAACACCTTTATTGTGAATAAAAAAACCCGACGTTAGAAAAATTATAGCCTTAAAAAAGGCATGCATACACAGATGAAAAATAGCCAAATTAGGGTAACCTAACCTTACGGAACATACTATAAAACCTAACTGACTAGTGGTACTATAAGCAATAATCTTTTTTAAATCGGATTGCCCCATAGCACTTAGAGACCTGAACAACATGGTTAAACAACCAACTAATAAAATCAACCTACTCAATCTATTATACATATGGTTAATTCGGATTAAAAGGAAAACACCCGCTACCACTATTGTAGAAGAATGAAGCAAAGAAGACACAGGTGTAGGTCCCTCCATAGCGCTAGGTAATCAGGGGTGAAAAAAAAACTGAGACGACTTAGCAATAATAGCTAATAAAAAAAAACAACCCAACAAAGAACCTAAGAGCTGAGCTTCAAATCTTGTGCTCACATCATACACTATTAATATCAAAAATAAAGCTAAGTAAATACCGAAATCACCAACTCGATTATAAGCAACAGCCATAAGAGCTGAGGAACCGGCTTCAGTACGCCTCTTTCACCAATTAATCAAGAGATAAGACATAATCCCTACCCCCTCCCAACCTACTAATAACATTAAAGTACTGTTAGAAAAGGTCAACAAAAACATAAAGAATAAAAACATTAATATATACAAAACAAAACCGTAGTTACCCACATCAGAACCCATATACCAGAAAGAAAAACAAATAATAGAAGACGAAACTACGAAAGCAATTAACATAAACCAACTAGATAAAAAATCATAACAAAAAAAATTTTTAACTCTTAAAAGACTACCGACACTCATATAAACATTCTCTGATATTAAAAAAAAAAAACCTACATAAATTCTTATTATAATAATTTTCATAGTTAAATAATTTTTTGCAAAAATCTACCTCATAGAAAAAGGTCATTTTAAGTTAAACTAATTATTTTATATAACAAATCCTATAAAATTCCTTTCGTACTAAGTCAAGAAGTAGTAAAGGATCAAAACCGAACTAAGTCTCCCCGTTCTTAACCCAGCTCACGTAAAAAACTACATGATGAGCAAACACTAAGTACTTTTGCTTCTACACAAAAACTCTTTTTGAGCCGACATCGAGGTCGTAAACATCTTCTTAGATAAGGTCTCCCCAAAGATATTGCGCTGTTAACCCTGAGGTTGGTTTAAACTCTGTTTACTTATACAATAAACCTCAAATAATACTTACATAAATAAGAAACAAAAAATTCGTAATGACTTTTTTTATTACGTATTACCCCAATAAATCTAATTCAGATAAACCACTCAGGGTCTTTTTATCCTTTTATAGTTCTTCTGTTTTTTTACAAGAAACATATTTTCAAAATTAAAACAAATAAATATTACTAAAGAAAAAACATTTCAGTTTTATTTCAAATCTTCTGACCCCCAAAAACACAGTAACAACACTACCAGTATTAAGCCTCTAATAAGAATCTAGAGGTTAGGTATTTAGTAAACCCTATCTTTAATAACTGAGTCATTAATTGTTCATTTAAAAAATAAATGGAAAATTTTTTAATTACTCATTCAAATCTCTACAATAAGAGTTTATTTTTTTTCTATATAATCCATACAAAAAAACTTTTAATAATTTTAAAGCTAGAAAAAATTTTTTAAATCCTAAAAAGATGACCCCTGTAGGAAAATAGTAAAATAAAACTAATCTCAATTTTTCAACTCTAATTTGATAATCGTTAGAATGATTGGCATATCACCTACGTAATAATAGTTATAATAACATTCTATTTGCACCTAAAATTTTTAACTATTATTAAAATCCCTATTTTTCTAATTAATCCTGACTTAGACTAATTAATCATTAAACCATTCTGCAAAAAGGAAAAGATACTCACCTTTAATTTTTTTAAAAAAAAATTTTTTTACAAAAAAACATAAAACATTTTTAAATTAGAAAACTTTACATTAAACTCAATTTTTAATAAGAAATTCTGACAAACTAAATCTTCTGGCCCGAAATCAGATATTTTTAACACTTAAACTAAATTCTTTTTTAAAAAACACTCAACATAAAAAAAATAAAAAAATAAAGAAAACCACAAACTTGGGATAAAAAAATATAAGTAGATTCGACAGGACTACCACCTAACCATGTCAAAATAACAAAGTTAAAAATTCATAATCAAAACAAAAACAAAAAACCTAATTTAGATACATAAATTTTTTTAGTAAAAGGTAAAACATACAAAACTAACAAAGATAAAACAAGTATAACAACACCCAAAAGCTTATTCGGAATACAGCGTAAAATTGCATAAGCAAACAAAAAATATCACTCGGGTTTGATATGAACCGGTGTGACCATGGAATTAGCAGGACTAAAATTATCAGGATCACTAAAAGCATCTGGTAAAAAAAAAACTACAACCATAAAGAAAAAAAAAACACTACCCAAACCTAATAAATCTTTTACACCATAAAAAGGTCAAAAATAAACCTTCATACTATCGCTAAACTCACCTAAGGGATTACCTGACCTCTTTTCATGAATAAAAAACAAATGAACACACGACAAGGCAGCAATCAAAAAAGGTACTAAAAAGTGTATAGAGTAAAAACGAGAAAGAGTAGCACCCCTTACAGAAAAACCACCCCAGATCCACTGAACAATAGGAGTACCAACAACAGGTAAAGCTGTTACTAAGTTAGTAATAACAGTAGCACCTCAAAAACTCATTTGACCCCAAGGTAACACATAACCTAAAAAAGCTGTTAATATTGATAAAATTAATATAGTTACACCCGCATTCCAAGCATTTTCATTTCGATAACGTTTATATAAAATACCACGCAAAGTATGCAAATAAATTAAACCCAAAAAAAA
>JGI24158J21664_10008084_pt1 | contig 13980 bp, 10 predicted proteins | sample Ectturendosymbi3_FD_21664 | JGI IMG/M metagenome (IMG submission 21664) | reverse complement strand
AAAAGTTGTGATGTAAGTTAGTAAAAATATTTGACTAATTAGTTAATTAGATAATTAATTAATTTGTTTATTTTAGATCATAACTTTTGTACCAGAAACGCTAGAAAGTCGATCAAAGGCTCAAAAGACTCGGACTCGAGCCTGGTTTCCAATGAAAACTTCAGCAAAACACTTTGGCCTAGTGGTTGGGCCTTAGGCCAGATAACATGAGCCAAAATGACCCCAAAACCACTTCAATTTTGACGTCAGTCACAAACAATCCGCACCCCCCAACCAAAAAATTTTTTTTCGAGTGCAATCTACTAGACTAGCTGATCGGTTTGAGCCCTTGAACAGCTCTCTAGCGCAATCGGTGGAGGAGCTAGGGTGTTGGTAAGGCAACCGAAAACTGTTGTTTTTTAGGCCGAAATCGAAGTACAAATATATTGTACGCCGGTTCTCAAAGTGTTAAAAATTAAAACTTAGGATGGAAAACTGTCAATTACCATCAAAATGCACTTTGATTTTCAAGTGGAAATTAAGGCAACCTTACCAGAGAAACCATCAAATTCCACTTACCAAAAAACTAAAATACCAGCATCAGCTAAAATCCAGATATATGCATTGGTTGAGTTTACTTCGTTTGGCCTATGTAAAACTTTTATTAAGTGATTGTTTAATGCTGTGTAATAAAAATAATTCAGAAACATCGAATTTGTGTAAGAGTCTGAGACTTAGGTATTCTATAACAAGGACATGGTTAATTTCTTTCTTGATATTACTTACTATTTCTATAAATGGTTGCTGCTGGTCACTTACCCCCAATTTTCATGAAAAATTAATCTTGTTTTACCATACATTTGCACAAAAGGATCTTTTTGTTTGAGATTATTTCAGCCTTACCTCAACTTTATTCCTCTTCTTTTAGGACATCTTATAGCAGAGGCATAATCTACTACCCAGCGACTGTTAAGAAAAGCATGAACTTCTTAATTATCAAAGGTCAGTGATAGGATATGTATATGCTATTTGGAGTTGATGAAATCATACCATACCACATACTACATCACGATTAGTAGCTATGTAACAGCCACACATACAATTAAGTGACAGTACAAAGATTGTGTGGGTAGAGGATTAATGGTGGAAGTAACAGCACATTTGCTTGAAAATACCATATATATGTGGAGGTAACTAGGTACTGAATATGTACCCAGTTATTTTTGTTCAAAGATATAGCAATTATATATTCTAAAAGTAAAATCACAAGTTTGAACTATTGTGGTAACACTTACTTTCACATAGACTTGTTACAATGTCCCTATAAACTAAAAGCCATTTAACTTCATCAATAAGAAAAAAAAATCTACAAGAACATGCAAGGACATTACATATTATCCACGCTACAATTTCTACGTTTAAGCATGGGGTGATAATGGTATAAGATTATTTGACAAAACAATAAAAGGAAATAAATTGTCAGTCATGGTTCAGTGAAAACCAGTGCACCATGTGATTCATCATTTCAGCAATTGCAGTTCAGCAATAGAAAGTTCTCAGGATTTTAAAGCACAGTCACCTTCAAAAAGCATTGAGCTAGACACATTTTTTTATTGTTAGTGGATTTTGAGCATAAAATTCTAGTATCTATTAAATGTTTGAAAGTCTACTTAGTAGCTGGCACGAAATGCTTGTAATTAAAAGGACAAATTTTTTAACAAGTTATATGCCTTGTAGGTGGATGTATTTTAAAATTGCCCTATCACAATTGATTTCTACTTACACTGAAAAAGACAGGCAGTAAATTAGGACCAGCGAAAATTAGGATGTGCAGATGACTTTATGGAACACAGCACATGAATCAACAACTAATGCAAAAATTCAACAAGAGTGATCATATAGGAAATCACACTTAAACAAAAGATTGCACAAGTAATTGCAAAGATATGCTACTAACACTAAAAGCATGGCTTTCAATGAACACCAATATCTAAATAACTTACAGCAGGTGTTCAACATAGTATCAGCTTTTTTTAACACTGGAATCATGTCAGTACACAAATGTCTTGTCAAAACCAACTTACCAAAAACAACACATTCAGCAATATTAGTGAATTTTTTGAGCAGTTAAATCCGCCACACATGGTTGTTGGTTTCTCTTTTTCAAAAAACAATACAACAATTTGTATATCAAATTAAAAAGGATCAACCTGCAATCAATACAGTGTTTGTCATGAACAGTAAAGTACAAGTATACAAACTTAGAAATATGTCATAACAAGCACAAATAAGGTGTGCTAGAGCTGCAGACTGAAATGCATCTGCTAATGTCAAGAAAGAGAACTGTTTTATTGTCACATAGCATGAGCAGCAAAGCAGGCGTTTCCAAAAATCCAGCCCGCAAAGCCATTTCGTCCAGCCACGCAGACATTTCATCAATAATGAAAAAATGATATACTTATGGAAAATTTGTTGATTTAGTAGAATTTATTTAAATATCCTAAAATGATCACATTAGATAAGATGTCTGGCCCTCGAACTGTCGTGTAATAGCTTATGTGGCCATTTGACAAAGAAGTTCAGATACCCCTAGCATAAAGCAAGAAAATTATGTGAAGCACTAAAATTACATAACTATTAAGATTAATGACTCCAACAGGGTCTGTTTACACCAGGGGTGGGGAACATAACTACCACCACTGGCTGCATGAATTATGCAATATCGCTGGCAGGCCACAAAATTCAATTAAATTTATTCTAAAATCAACCTTTATCTAACTATGAGTAAGAGTGACTTCTCCTGACTTACTGTCTAAGTACCTGCCTGCTTATCATGGAGCTTGGTTTTGATGCGATTTTGTGCTCTAACTTGGTAACAAAAATTTTGATGCAGGCCATATCAAATGTTCATGTGGGCCGCATTTGGCCCACGTTCCACAGGTTCCCCACCCCTGTTTTACACAATTGAAAACTGCTAATTGCCAGCACTTTATACTCTTTGCGAGCATGTCAGACAGTTCACACCCAAAATAAGCAATATGTTAGTTGTGACCTATGGAACTGACTGGAACGTTATTCAGTATTCTATTTAACACACGATTCACTGAAGTGTTGTTTTCAACACCAAGTGAGCTATTAATTCAACTTTTGCAACAGTTAATGAAATTTATATTTCTTCTCAAAAATATGTTTGGTGTGATTGTTTCAGTTTTTTGACAGCTAAATGATTAACTTTTTAGCCTTCCATTTACCAAGATGTGGTTCTCGGCACTTATTGCCTAGCAAGAACTATTGTGGTAACACAAAAACTCCTTGTTGTGGTGCCTTTTTTCACACCTACATATGTTGACTGCTTATAGTGCCAACTGACATTTGGAATCTGATAGCAACCACTATGTTGTCTGGACTTGATTGTTGTTTGTCAGGTTTTACTAGATATATATGAGATAGTGTTGTACAGGTATTCAGGTAGTGATCGTTTAGACCAGGGGTCTCCAAACTTTTTTGTGAGGGCCACATAAGCTAATACAAAACATGTCGAGAGCCAGATGCCTTACGTAATGTGATTGTTTCAGGATGCGTTACATTCTACCAAATAAAAAAATTTTGGTAAATATGTTATTTTTTCATAATTGACAAAATGACTTTGTGTGCTTGATGAAATGGTTTCATGGGCCGGGTAAAATGGTTTCATGGGCTGCATTTGGAGACCTGTGGTTTAGACCATTTATAACCTTGAATTAGGTAAAACCATGCACAAATTTCACTCTGGAATCCTTCCTGACAACTTCATTCGCCTTATCCCCAAGATGAATCAAGGGCATTGTCATGCAACACACAGTGCAACTAGGGGTGCATATCTTTGGCAAAGACCCATACCAACTGTGGAAAAAGGTCTTTAAAGCACCTAGGCCGCAAGATCTGGGACATATTGATCCTCTCTAGATGAATGCTCGCCATTCACATTTAACAAACTTATCTCTGATATACTTATCTCAGATATACTTATCTCTGCATATGATGATAGAGAATATGGTGCTAAAACATGGAGTCCTTCATCTTTACTGTAGCCTAGTTAATTTTTATGCTAGAATCTAGAGCTTGACTTATAAGTTTTTTTGGGCCGATACTGATGTTTTTATTTTTCATTGCTGATAACTGATATTTTTGAATTACTCAACAACAACAATTTTATTTTTTTGGCCTTAACGTAAATGCACTTGTCAATGCAGACACAGTAAGGCCAGGAGGCGACAAAAAGACACTTCAGTCATCCTGTCTGCCACCACCCAATCACGTATTGTCAAAGACCCTAAACGAACGCGCTCACGAGCCCTGCGCCAACCAGCAAAAGTGAAAGCAAAGAGCAGAACATTTTCCAACCTTGCTCAATCACACGTGTACAATCCAAATAATGAGCAAGACCAAAAAATAATGGATACAATCCACATGCAAGATAAGTTTCAAATAAACGTTGCTCTGTAACATCACTTAACAATGAATCCATGGATTGTAGGCATCATCCGCGTATATAGTGGCGAATTAAATGATTGGCGTATTTTTTTAAACAGCAGTAAAGGTTTTGATTTGATATCCAGTGGAACTTCTTGCCAGATCTTTCGGCCCCAATAAACTATTGATTTTTTCCCGGTTTCTGTTCTAATTTTCGGTTATACATAGTTGCCTTTATTGCAGTGTCTGGTGTTATAATTGTGTGTCCAATTTACTCATTTAAAATTTTTTGAAATGTAGTCCGGCAAGTGCTCACTGTTTTCTGTGTTATGCATGATCTTAGCGATTTCTAATTTGAAAACATCGTTTAGCGTCACCAGGTTTAATTTGTGGAACAACGGCATTGAAGAAGCTTTATTATGACTAAACGTCATAATATGTACCACACGCTTCTGAAGTTTCGTTAAAGGATCTAAAACAGACTTAGCAGCACACCCCCAGCTGGTTATACAATATTGAATATGCGGACAAAGTAATGCAAAATACACTTTTTTAACCTTAAGCAATGTTTATTTTGCATCATGACACAAAATAAGCACTCCTGGAGCTATTTTGTCTTCCAACAAACATGATTGGTTGAATTGGTCACATGACATGTTTGGAACGCATGACTTGCTCAGTTGATTGTGATGTCTGTAATACCTCCCAAAAATATATTGTTACTAGGGCAACCAAAAGACAATAAATAAAAAATTTCCTGCCTTTATTAAATTTTATAAAACGTCCACAAACCAAATTTCACACTCATACCATGAGGGATTTGCAAGTTATTAGGTCAAAAGAAGTCAAAATTTATCATTAGGTCAAAATTTATTGTTAGGTTAAAACTTGTCTTGTAGCACAGTTCTTTTCTCTTCACCGATATTTTACTGAAACTATAACAACAGATAACTGATATCTTTTGCAAGTTTAGTTGCATTTCTGTAATAACAGTGGGTGTGTTGCAATTTCTGGCGTAATGATGTTATTTTGTGCACTATTGGATGATTGAATATTATGTAGGCTTTGCATTGTAAGGCATGAAGTACGTTTTTGCAGAAATTTGTTTGATAAATGCTCAATCCATTACACTGTAAATACAGTGCTTCAATTTTATGTTTTCAGGTTTGACTCTACTGTAGTTATTAATGTATTTATCAGTATATCATCCCTAAACGTGAACAATCAAATCACTTTTTTTAAGTACAGTGCATGAATATGCTGAGTTAAACACAACACCTAAGAAATAATTATGTTGCAGCTGCAAATGCAGAAAATTCATAGGTCAAAATAAAGTCAAAATTTGTAAATCATAAAGTCAAAATTTTAAGTTTGGGTCAAAAAATTCGTTGCCCCAATTATAACACTGCCTTAGCAGTATCATAGAGTAGTGACTATCACACATAATGTACATTACAATGCATGTTTTCATCTGTCGTAGCTACTGCCTTCAATAGTCTTACTCTAAATCATGCCTGCAAGCGAATCCACAAACAGGCAAAACATGCGTTGCGTATAAGTACTCCCTTGTGTTGGCCTATGTGCCTATACGCAGATGCACGCAAATCTCACAAGTAGGTAAACAACAATGTGCGGTGAATTACTAACAGAAACCATGACCTCATTGTGATGAAGAACCATACAACATCGAATTCTGTGCAAACCTGGGTCAGTGCTTGCTGTGACATAGGCACATTTTTTGACACACGCTGAAGGCCTTGTCTTGCTAGGCGGCTTTGCAAAAGCCAAGTGGAACAGTCAAGTCAACCACCACAGCACATAACCTGATTTGTTCACAAGCAGTCATCTGCTTAGTGCTTACCTTGCAAAAATCTATGAGTGAATGTTACGTCAGAGAACAGTTTATCAAGACAATTGCGCAGTGGTCTGATTACCTTGGACTATTACACACTACTTGATATAGTCTGAGGGCTGCGTGCTGTTAACAGAGAATTTGCATTAATCAGTCAGAGACGAAGTGCAACTTGGGGTTGGAAACATTCCATGCAGAACAATAACGTAGTGCTGGAAGCGGCTTTTGTGGGCAAATATTGTCGATATATATCAGCAAAATGCTGATACAATACATCAGCAATATCATATCAGCCGATATATATTGGCATGCTGATGCATCAGTTGAGCTCTACTAGAATCTATACTGACTCATTCCTTTTGTTCATATTATCTTCTCACAAACCTCTTTATTCCTAACTGATCTTCACCCTTTTATACAAACTCCCATTATTTTCCACATCTACTTTGTATTTGTTTGCCTAGGTTTTGCTTGTTTTATTTTTTTTCTTGAGTCTATTGTCAGTTATGTGATTTCGCTTTCTTGTTGGTGCTGGTGTTCTTTTGCTTTGCAGTAGCAGCGCATCATATCCCATGGATCACTCCTAGTGAACAATGAAATTCAAATACTACATCTCACCATATCTAATCCCAAGAGTTTCCACTCCATCTTCCCCATGTTAAAAAACTGCTGCAAGCATTTGTAGAGCTTGCTAGATGTGAAAAGGTCAGGACAACCTGCGCAGAATTTCATTTTAGATACGTTTATACTTTCTCTACCAAGGCCAGATCCTTACGGAACACCTGATTCAATGGGTAAAAACAGTTGTGACCCAGGGTTTACCGTGCAACTGTGTTGATCATCTGGTAGCTCCTTCCCACATATATGCAACACCACGAATTGAAACTGGACAGTAACAATACTAATTCAACTGTTGAGGGGCATTGATCTAATAACCTTCTGGTTCCTTCAATGCCCTGGCATTCTTGTACTAATTTGTTTTTCTTGCTGGAATACTAATTATCACCAAATAAAATCAACTCAACTCCACATTGGATAGGTATGTTTGGTTGTTACCTGCTTTCTTTCCCAGTGGTCACCTTGCAGGTGTTTTCAGTGTCGCTTTTTACAGCATTATCTTAAGCTAAATTGTGGAGTAGGAGTATGTCACTATCATGACTCATGAAGATGTGAGTGTTAAGTGGATATATACCATGACAATACTAATGAATTGCAATTGTTTCTACACCTTCATACTTCACTCATTAACTAACCATATTTTGTTTTTCATGTACCCATTATTGATTGGATTACTTTTATTGTTCAACCTTTTATAATCTGTTGCTATATCTGAAATCTCTGACTGGCATGATTTCCATCATTGTCTTTTCAACCTCGTTCTTCTAAGCTTTGTGCAATGCAGGATACATATGCAACTGCGATGCAGTCTCACAATTGACCAAGGGTAATTGTGTTGCTTCTTTGTAGTCTACGTTGACAAAAAACTGCTTTTTGCCTATATGGTACATGTCTCCTCTGTTTTGTAACGCCTTGGTTACTACCAGAGCTATGGAGCCATGGTAAAAATGACACTGCTGCTCCATCTCCGAAGCTCTTTTTTTCATGAGTGTAGCTCCAGCTCCAGAGCTATCTTTTTTCATAACATGGCTCCAGCTCTGGCTTCTGTTCGTTTTATACATAGCATTTTCAATTGTCTGGATGCTTCAAGTTGAATGAAAAATGAAATATATGAAGTACACAAAACTAACAGAATGTACCAAACTTATTTGAGTAGATTAATCTGATAGAGTTTTTTTACAATCAGCACTCTTACCATAGTGTGAAAATCAGCAAAAAATAACAGTCACAGGTTCAGACAAATCAGAGAACAGGTTCTGGAAGAAACGTAACACAAGATAACAGTGATATAAACAATTTCTGTAAAGACAGTTGCTAATTTTGCTGTTAATGCCTGAGGATCTTGTGTTATTTCTTTCGACCCATATCAAGAAAATGGCTGCTTGGAAAACTACGTTTGTCTCCAAGCATTTAGACACAGTCCAGTCCTAATTGACCAAGTGTTTTGCACTCATTGCATGCTTCATCCGTTGCATTCTTGGCAATTCCAGCTGAAACCTCTGCCAGTGCCTGATTAAACCATGCAAAGAATGCAAAACGCTCATTCGATTAACTCTCTCGTGTGTTCTTTCTAACATGCACACAATTGCATTAACACATATTCCAAGGTGTGTTTGAAAACCCTTTGTTCGAAGAAATAGTATGACTTCTAGAAAAAAATTACTTTTGCCTCTTTTACAATAGATAACCAAGTGTATTGATCTGATTTTGTATCTTTTGCACTCATAATAACAGCAGTAATAAGTCACAAAGCACAATTTAACCTACAAAGCTTAAGAGAAGTTCTTTTTAGATCACTATACTATTACATACCTACTTTGATCATTCTGACTAGAAAGTGAGATGTTGTGGTAGTTAACGTTTTTTGTACTTCTAAAAGTAGCACCACGCCTATCCAGCTACAATGCCACAGCCTTAGAGATGGTTCAAACCAGGCCTGCACAACATATGGCCCGCAGAAGATATTTTTGCAACCCATAACAGCTTCCTCATTTGTAGAAAATGTTGCAAAAGCTTAACCTCAAATAAGTAACTATCATTCCAGAATTTCTTCCATAACACAATGAAAGAGACTTTTGCGGCCCGCAGCAAATTTATGTTGATCATTTTGCCCTTTGAGCTTTCTGAGTTATGCAGGCCTGATTTGAACCAAGGAAACATCAAAGACTCGCGCATTGTTGCAGTCTAGTGTCGTAACTCGTAACAATCTCGTTTAGTGTGCTGTAAAGAGCACAGTAATTTTAGTTTCCAGTCAATTTGGATAATCGTTAGTATTTAGGAAGGGACCCAGAGCTGGAGCTACCTTTCATACAGTCACAGCTCCAGCTCTGGTCCTAAATTTCAAACTGAGCTACAGCTCCAAGCAAAAATCCCAGGTCCAGCTCTGCAGCCCTGGTTACTACATGACTTTCGGTTCATAACCTCCATTGTTATTTCTTCCACTTATGTGCATGACGCACTAGTTCATCTGTACCATAGTCATCTGCGTTACCATAGTCATCTGCGTTATGTAATTGAATGTCGCATATTACAAATTCATGTTGCACATTGGATAAATTTGCCCTTGCTTCTGTACTTAAATGTGTTCAATGCATTGCTTTCCACCTCATAACCCTTATATATTGTTGCTTACATCTGTCACGTAACTATGTGCATGATTTAGTTGCTCCTCTGCACATGCCTCAACTCTTCACCCATTGCTTGCCCAACATCATCTGTGTTATGTGTATGATTGTTATATGTATGATTTGGCATTCATGTTTCTGTGGTATATGTTGTTCAATTGAATGTTGCATTTATGTCATATCCTTACACTACAACTTCCCAATATATTTTTTTGATTTTTTTCTGAAACATATTTCTGAGATTGTTTCAGAAAAAAAGAATCTTGTGATTCATCTTGCTTGTTATTATCAAATGCCTCCAATTGGTCAGTAAATTGAAACATGGGGCACTTTGCAACAAATATACATTTGAGTTTAAGGATTGACAAGTAGTTTTTCAGAACGAAGAACGTTTGATGTGGCTCAAATAACACAAGGTTTTCTGTGATGCTGTCAAAGACATTCTTTTACATAAGGATCAAACTTCACACACAGTCTTATTCTGATAATACCCTTTTACAGATCTACCAACAACATGAAAAAGGATGAACACAACCAAAGAGTGATTTACATTGACAAGTCCAAATTCAGTCCCATTGCTTTCACAAGAGAGGAGATAGCACCAGAATGTATGTGCCAAGGTGAACAAAAAACTGGCCAATAACATGGGGAGCCTTAGGCACCTGTAATGGCCTGCATAACAAAGCTCAGATTTGCATTACCAAGGAGCACCCTTGCTGTAATACAAGGCTTTCAAGGCAAATGAAATGATGTTCATCTCCAGGTTACCATGGACATTGATCTCGGTCTAATTCCAAGGCCCGTGATATTGTGTAAAGGGGTCATTCTACATCAAATGAACCAAAAAAAATGGAGAAGTCAACCCACCATCTCATGCAAGCACCAGTAAGCACCAAAAATAAAAAAAAAACTTAGCCTAAAATCATAAAATCAAAAACTTAGCCTAAAAAATAAAACAATCAAGAAATCTTATATATCTCAAAAAACATACAAAATAAGCAAGTAAAATAAACGCATATATAGGAATATGCTAGTTGTGGTTCATTAAAGAAAAAAATTTTTATTCTAGCTCTTTCAGTTGTTGAGGTCTTGCATCTTTCTATTTTTTGGGTCGTTTCCATGGAAATGCTCATAGAGGAAGAATCAAACAACAATTGATTCAACTTTTTTGTCATTTTTGTGAATGATGAGGCCAAATGCACCTGTTGACCAACTTACGTAGATATCTGAGTAGTGTTTCCAATTCGGGGCAACATTTTAAAACCCAGGTTTCGGGTAGCTAAGAAAAGAAACCTGGGAAAACCCGGGTTTTTTCAGGTTTTGAAATGAATGCGATTTTGAGCGATAAAAAATTCAAATATCATTGTGAAATTACTACTGTTGGTCCCTGCGCAATTTATTAGCAAATTGTTAAATAAGTTAAGCACAGTTTTTCAATGATGTTTATAATACTGACGCATGACAATCAAAGCACACTTTCATCATTCAGTCTGTTTCTGAGTTTTGTGACAAATAGTCCCGTGGCTGAAAAAGCCCTCTTTGGTTCCATTGATATGGGCTTGATTGCAATTAAGGCATGGAACAGTTTTTCAAGGTTATTTGACCTTTGTAGCCTCAAAAAAACTCATTTCGTTTTTCACAATTTGTGATAGGAACTCTTCCTGTGCTGGAATAGTTGTGGTCTTCACTCTTATGGGTTACATGGATTCTGTGCTTTGATTTCAAATGGTTAAACTTTCAGTGCATGAACCACCTCCTTTTGTATAATGAAGCACACATTGCACTTTGGTGTTGGTTGAGCCTTGTATAAGAAGTGGATTTAAGCTTCTGATTTTCTTGAATTACTAACGTCTTTAAACTGAATGTACTGTACATGATTAAAAATCTACTTAAACCGCTTCTAAAGGAAAGCCAAATATTTTGTGGGAAAGTTATTGCAAACGGAAAAGGAATGAATCAATTTTGCAAAGAATCACAGCTTGTATATGAACTAACACATACAGTGGTGTAGCAAGGCTAAGTGCCGACCATAAAGTGCTGCCCTTTCCAACCCTCAAATTTGCTTATAAAATTTTTAAATGGAAGTTCATTCGTGCTCATTTAAAGATATAAGGATAAATGAAGCATCTTCAAAATTGCAATCAAATGCTAACAAACTGAAATGTGTCTTGTTTTTGATTGTCGATTATGATTCTTGGTTTTTCTGCTTGTCGACACCTTTCTCATCGTTAATTTTTCTATTTTTACCTTTCTTTGCAGAGGCATGTACGAACCCTGCATGTTTGGTCAAACTTTCCTCCCTATTGGTTTTTAAATCTCCGCTAAGCTCACCACATGATATTTCAATAATTAATCATTCCGGAGGATCAAACGAAAAAATTAAGGGATGTGATGGCGGCATACCTGCCTTAGAAATGTAAAGATTTATGTATGTTAAAATTTCATGTAGTATATCTGTCTTTAACTAAAAATAGTATATATACTGTGTATACCAGGCTATATAATCAAGCTGATAATATCATCTCAGTGATGTAAAGAACGTTTCATTGTTCACTTCACGTTTCAGTAGGTTTAAAACAGGCTATGGTTGAGAAGCGCTTGCTTGCAGTCTTCATCGTGGCCAATGCACTTGGTCTAGCTGTTGTATTGGACCTCTTACAATTACACGTGCATAGTGTTTTCCTTGCCTTTGTTCGTTACCAACAGAACCATCACCAGAAGGTTTTAAATGGGGAGACTGTTTGTGCAGGGGGATTGACATTCTAAAATTTGACAAAAAATCCACTGATTTATAGTTTCATATTTCAATTTTGGGGGACTTGTAGCTTTTTTGTTGGGGGCTAAGCCCACCAAAGCCCCTGTGGTGACGGGACTAGTTACCAACAGACATCTTTTTCGAAAACTATATTACTAAACCATGCCAGCTGGGACATAGGCTTTTTGGATGCCCAGCATGAATTACAACATCTTACGTTCGACGGTTATTGCGATGAACAACTTTATTCAGTGCAGCCATTACCAAGCTGTACAACCATTTCGATTAACACTCTTTTTAATAAAATCGTTAACCACAATCATATCTAAACATATCGTTTACCCTTGCGTTAGGTTTAAGGTTCTTGCCTCAAATTCATCGAAATGAGAGCAACACCTTTTCAAACTTTTCTTGTTGAAATAAATTTGTCTATGACTGCCAATGTTCAAAGTGTACCGTTGAAAAAAGGTGAATTCACAAAAACCACGTTGCCTATCGGCTGGCTTTTATTCACTCTACTTGCAGTTGAAACCTACAATCTGAGCTCAAAGTTACCCACGCAAACACATCAAATGCACTACCCGCTTCAAGAACGTCATTTTCTGGCACCATTACGTCATGCAGAAAAACAGCAATTGTATTGAAACTGAGAAAAGTTACCTTTGCAAAGCTCTTCATTTCAACCGCTAAAACGTAAGGTTGATAGACCCACCTAATTACTAGGCTGCAGCTTATGGCAGTTATTGAAAATACCCCACTGAACATTAAAGAATAGCACTAGATGTGCCCAGAAAGGTTTTTTTATAATTTTGGCGACGGCAATTAGTGGCATGCCAACACCTGAAATATGCTTCTTACCAAGGCAGTTTAGGCTAACAATCTTGCCCAAGGAGCACAATGGCGAGTCACTCAGTGTCTGTGAATTGGACACACAACCTTCCAACTGAGAGGTGGACACTCTAACAGGGACGGATTTACCTACAGGCCAAGTAGACCATGGCCTAGGGCCCCGCGCTTTTTGGGGACTCGCACAACTCCTTCCCATAATTACTCATTACTAACTTAAAATTTGCGAAAGTGCGCAGAGGCATAACTTCACAATTTTCTTTGAAATGAGCGAAAATGCAAACGTCAAGACTCTTATTAGTACAGTAACAACACGATAATATTGTTTGTTATGCAATACAAGAATGACAATACTACTTTTCATCGCAGTTCTGCAGTGTCTGTCACCCTTGCGTTAAAATTTGACGTTACGGGCGTTCTAAATTGTGAAAAACTTCTTGATAACTTCGCTTGCCTGAAGGCATGAAAAAAAACTTCATATTTGGTATCTGCTGATGCAGATAATTATATATCTGCCTCATCTTCATGGATATAATTGCTTGTGCTAGTGAGTGCTACCTATGGTAACGGTTTCAAATGTGCTTTACAGAAAGGCTTTTAGATTGGAACAATGTTGTAGCCAGACATTTTGATTGGAGTGATAAAAAACATGGACACCTCGCTTTGGTCATGAATTTAAAGAAATATGCATACAGTGACGTCAGTTTGCTACAATGGGCCAGGTGTCCCCCTTGGCTACCTCCTGTCTTACAGTATGCCTTGTTGTTCTGTACAGGCTAGTTTTTTATAGCAAAGGTAGAGCTTTATAAAATTTCGTTATTTAATTTATCAGTGATGGGTTTCAGTTGTCGAAG
>JGI24158J21664_10008083_pt1 | contig 13981 bp, 7 predicted proteins | sample Ectturendosymbi3_FD_21664 | JGI IMG/M metagenome (IMG submission 21664) | reverse complement strand
TTCCCTATGACAATCTGGAAAGAGAAAAATGAATAAGGTCATCGATAAAGGTTTTAGAAGCTGCCGCTTTGTTTCAACAATTGTTAAACACCCTGTATGTGCCAAATTTTTCATATATACCAAATCAAAAATTTATATATCAAGCACTTTCAAAATATACCAAAATTTTTTAATTTGGTAGATATGAAAGATTTGGTATATTTTGGTTGGACGGTCTAGTTAACACTGTAATCCAAATTATTTACTATATTGCAAAGCGTAAACAGAAAAAATGTAATGGTATTAAAACTATATAAAAAAAAGTTCAGTCATTTTGCTTAACATGGGAGTAAGCGCGCACTTTTGGTAAGCGAATAACGAGAGTGGAAGAGAGTTGGAAGGTTCTGAATAAACTGAATGTAGCTCTTGGTATGATCTTTTATTCAAGCCCTTCTAACCATAGGATGCAATGACTGAATATGCTCTTTTAGTCAATGCATCTATGTTTGGAAGGCTGCGTATGAGACTGGCAGAGGATCTGGAGAAGATCGACTGATAGAGTTTGCATGGCTTGCAAATCAAGGTTCTGCTATTGCTGTATCCCTTCTGCAAACTGTGTAAAATGAAAATTAGAAACCGCAAAGCAGCTATTATACAGAACACTAATGCGGTGGGCGACAAAAGAAATGAAAATGTACAGTAGTTGCAGGTGTTGGAAGGTTGAAGCGAGTTATTCTTAAACTGGGTTCGATCGAACCCCTAGGGTTCGACGGAGCTGTTTCAGGGGTTCCACGAAGGTCATCTGAAACATGTAACCCATTTTTACTTTCTGTTATGTCGGGCAAAAATGGGGTTCGACAAAAGCTTGGAAAACTAAGTAGGGGTTCGGTATTTGTAAAGTTTAGAAACACTGGTTGAAGCTAAAGTTAAGGAAGTAGAAATTGAAGTTGCAGCTTCTTTGTAATGCCACTGCCCAACAGCAACTGTTGATCATCTAATTCTAACTGAAGTAATAAAAAAGCAGCAATAAATTTTAAGTCTTTTGTTACAGATAAATGTGGTACATATTTGGCATATTTTTAGACTTGATTTGGTATATCCGTGTAAAAAGAGTTGGCAACACTGATCTCTGATGCATGGCCAATCAGGAAGTAATGGAGTGCCTCTGTTGCTGTCAACTTCTGAAGCTAACCAAACTCACTCTAGTGTGTGAGTTTGAAATTAAATGTATCTGCATTTATTTGAAAGTTCCACGGCTATCACTAAAAGTTTGAGTTTGTGCCTCTCACACTCCGGGACTTTTCATTGATACTGAAGGCTTATGACCTTTTCTGATCAACTTCCAGCGCCATAAATTAATTCCAATCTTTCCGCGCGGCAATAATATATTATGTTCAGAGACAATCCATGAAAAAGATCGATATGGGAATGCGATTAACTCGAGAAAGCATGTTATACGATGAGTAAATACATTTCAAATTCAGAGAAAATTTTTGGTAGTGCTTAGTCGAAATTGTCTTTCTCCAGAGTAACAGTAAAGTGTTATGATAAAGGGCTCGTTCTACTCTAACAGTCGAGAGTTCTAAAAGAGAACTTGTCCGCTGGTGCGTTGGTCCATAGTGGCAAACTGATATTTGCGAAATGTTCTTTTAAAGGTTCAATATTATATGCAAGGTTTTTGTCAAATTCGAAGCGTTGCTAAAAGACGGAAAAAGGTACAAGTGACGGTGCAGGTAATCAAAAGGCGAACGCATATTTTTTGCACTAAAAACGCCGAAACAACGGATGTGATTGTTTGACTTGTGTCAATCCTTGCTTTAGATTCGGTACCAGGTGTTCAAGCTACATATCACGAAAGGAACAGAACGTGAAACGGGTGCTCCACACGGAAGGTCAATGAGGTGCTCTGTGTGTACGATGATATAATTATTATATTATATTATAATAGAATAAACAGTCCTAACCTAACAGCAGGCCCGTAGCCAGGTTTTAAGGCTTGGGGGGGAAAAATACATTTTAGGGGGGAAATATTTTTGTTTTTATTATATGTATAATAAAATTTTTTCTGGGAATAACAAAATTTGGGGGGAACAGAAATAATTTGGAGGGGCATTGCCCCCAAATCTCACCGTACCTACGGGCCATATGCTGCAATGACTATAGCAAAATCGGCATTGCATTTCGATTTCACCGATCTTGGCATATGATAAGTAAATCGACTTCCACCGATCTGTGATGTACGAGTATGTATCCAAATCAGCGTCGCTGCAACAGTGTTATGTTTGCACGAGGTAGTGTTGGGTGGCGCAACCGACGAAGTTGCTCCAACACGGCGGATAGCTACTAAAGTAAGCATATTGCGAAGATTTCGAATTGTGCTTCGACTCATAGCCTACTCCTACATGATGATACTTGTCAACAACAATCAACTTAGTGTACACATTACAGTCAGCGTGTGTTTGAAGCCACAGTTAGCGTGCTTTATCTGAGCCTTGCTTTAATTTTTCATCATTTCACCCGTAACCTTTTGCTTGCAATTTACAGGACTGAAGATGCATAAATAACGCGAAATCGATTTCCTAGTAAAACACTTTGCGAGCAGATTCAGCTGAGTTATTCTTATGGAGACTTGTTGTTGAAATGTGGATATGTGAAGTCGGAATCATCGCAAATTTATGAAAGTAGAGCACAGCAAGCAGATTCCTCAAAAGCTCATCAGCAGCCTAGACCTTTATAGATTCTCTAATATTATTTGTTAAGGTAAGTATCGCATCTATGAACTTAATCAGATAATTTCAGCTCATTGCTTTTGAATATGAACTTAAATATTTTACATCACAACATGTTTCCAAGATATTTCATTTTTTTAAATAAACAATTTATTGGGTGAATGCCAAAGAGAACATGTTTCTTCACTGCACTGAGGATCCGCAGATTCGGAAAGGTTGGTGACCACTGGAAAGGTTGACAACCACTGTGATGCTTCTATCCTTCCTACTCATTTATTGAAAGCTCACTATGAAAACAGTTTCTGTTGACAACGTTATTTCATCTGCAATTTTTGCGTTAATGTCTCTAAGAATCACTAATAAATTCCGTTATAAAAAACACTCTTTTTTCAATTGCGACATAAAATTTTTGCAGTGGACCTTTGCGGATTAATAGTTGATGATGATTCTCATACTGTTTCTTTAGGCCCATTCCAAGCATAGTACGCATTGGCTGGATTTTACAATACAAATACAGGTGCTATCGAAATACAGATAAGACGCCGTGGTACATAAATGAATTATTATTTCACATAAATGTGAATGATCAAAAGTGTATTAATGTTACATCTCCGAACGTAGCAAAAGATAATATTGTATATTGAATGTACCTGTTTTTTGACTTATTAAAACGTAATTTCTTTGCTTGCTTTCACCGCTTAATGCAGCTGTCAGCTACTAAATAACTTGAAAGGTATTTATTTCAGGATCTATCATGTTCAACAACGAAATGTACGAAAATGTTACTCAATCATAAATGTTTGTTTCATTACAATTAATTCATTTAAATGCGTTACATGGGAATCAGCACCATTATCTCCTGTGCAAAAGAAATATTTATGACGAAATTTAAAAGTTGGTATGCTTACAATAGGCCATCAGTAAGTGGAAATGTAGTTTTGACAGAATAAATTGATTGTCAGTTTGATTCTTTTTCATGGATTCGTACAGAAAGAATGTTCGAAAAATGCATTCGAACAAATTAGCTAGTAAAGAATTCCAAACTCTGGACAAACTTACAACTTCTTTTTTGTAGTTTCTCCGCCAACCTCGTAGTTACTGAACTACAACTCAACATTGGACGGAATGTATGAAAACAGTGCACATAACTCATTTCCTCACTTTTTCCACGAAGTTAGGGCGATCATTATGCTTGCACGCACAAATGATTTGCACTGGCAGTAGACCCACGTAAACACGAAAGAAAAAATGACGTTTTGTGACAAGACGTCGTGGCTTCCGCCGGCCCTTTATCAGCACCACGAGCTATCGACACGTCTTGACAATTAGTTTACGTTCTTCTTTAGTTTTAACTGACAAGGAACCGGTTTTGTTTGTGTTAACGATTACCAGATTTCAGCGAAAGGTCGTGATTGGTTACAGACTTGTCATAGACTTCTTCACAACGCACTTTTGCTGACCGGACTTCGCCAGCAAATATAGCGATAGTGACAACGCAGATCGGCAGTCACTTTGCAGAGCTTTTGGACAAACCAAAGGGAGTTTGAACGTGACAAAGACCATGCAGCAAGATTACATCAATCGGAAAATGCTTTTCTTGGTCCTGTTATGTATTTCTTTCAAGAAGTGTAAGGATCTTTTCTTTACGTTTGAAACAGACTTAATTGTCGTCACTAGAAGCATAGCCAATACTGACACGTGAAAACAAGTAGAAAGACTATGGTAGAAAAAGAATAATTTTGTTTCAGAAAGCATTGTTGCTAATATGATAGACACTTAGATATAAAACTTATTTTCGAAAAATGATGTACTTGTGCTAAACTTTGGTTGATGTGCATAGCGTAATCTTTTTGTGAAAAGTTTTATAGCAAGTGTACAATACTATACGTAGACTGCAATCAACCTGATGTAATTTCGGACTGTCCAAAGAACTATGATGAGTAAAATAAGCAAGTGCCCAAGATTAGAACGATAAAGATCTAAAAACGTCTCAGATAATTCTGAAAAAACAAGCGCCTATAAAAGTATTTTCATGACAAATAAGCTTGAAATCCACTTGTGACTTATACTGTTGGGTTCAGGACCGCAACCAGCTGATATTTTCGGGGGGTGGCAAAATGATTGTAATTTGTTGTTGTTCCCAACAACTAAACATGTTTTTGAAAATTTCGGGGGCTGGGCAATTACCCGGTTGCGGGCCTGGCTTGGTTTATGAAGGCACTGCAGATTTACTGTTACGAGAGGAGGGTACATCTTGTTCATCTTGTTGAAACGTGAATTGCCTACAGATCTGTGCTGCAGAGAAGCAAGTCAGTGTCTTTCGACATCAGAATCTTTTTACAAGCAGACGCAGCAGCGGCTGCAGGCTTTCTTCCTGCAGTGTGGTTTTCGTGAGTGCCACAATGCAAATCGTTCCAGCCCAGCTCCTTGTGTTCAGTTCCGTTCACAAATTTGGTTCTTTTTTGGAGCTTTGAGAATGTGTTCAAATTTTGGCGCTAACATTTTTTGGCCTAATCTGGGAGATAAAATACTAATGATAACTTAGAAAGCTATTCCAATTTACTGGTTGCGTAGTTCGTAAAATGCAAAATTTAGATTCTACCGATAACTCTAGTTCTTGCTGACTCGTTCCGCTAATGCTATGAATAATTTCGTCAAATAAAAACCAGCCGATGACTTGCGATAACTCTCACCAAGACCAGATCACCACTTTAGCGTCACGCTCTAAAAAGTATGGGATTAAAAAAACAAAATCCTAACCTTATTAGTTAACGATGACTTTGAATGTTGAAGTTCTTACACGTACAGTATAATTTGGAAACGTAAAGAAATCTTATATGTTTACTCTGTTTCTTTTCAGTGTACCAACTCATTTGCTTATTTTATTCCGCCTCAGGAAAAGGATACTCTTGCACATCTTCATTTCATAGCATAATCATTACGAATACCCTATTAAGGACCACAAAAGGTCTAATTATGATTTTGCGTGCTTTGAGACTGGAATTTCCCTGTAGTTGAACAGTTGTGCTGCTCTTCTTTTGTTCAGAAATTTACGTAGCGAACAAGTTGCAGTACGACCAGGCCAATAAATAACCAACTCTCACACGGAGTCTAATGTTTATCTCTTTGGAGTTTGGTTGACCTGAATCATTGCTACTGATTTTTAGCTTTTTGGCATACATTTTAAGTCAGCACCGCTTTACGTGACAAATGCTGCAANCATTTGTTGCATGCAGGTAAAACTTCCCAGAATAATATTANATTACTTGCTTTCTTTGATCTAGTGGAAGATGAATCATTGAGTTCAAAAACCAGTTTCTAAACAAAAACGTGTGCATTTTACTGGAAAAAATATTCGAAACGTTTCACAAGTATAGTTCGTGGATGATTTTCCATAAATCGGCAAACATTCGATCTTATCCAAGGATAACAAGCATACTTTCCCATCAAAAAGGTCAGTTGTACATCATCAAAAGCAAACGTGGGCTAATATCTGAAAGCCAAGCTCAGATAGATTTATACAATTTACGTAAAACTACATTACGAAANCCCACATTCCCAAACTGACGTTGAAAAATGTTCCAGTCAAAGATTTTGTTCACGTCAATGTACATTTATGAGGCACCTGACTAGATAGGCNTAACATCTGTGTTTTTTCGGTGCCCCGGCTTTCACTTCCTTGGTATATCTTGCGCAATGCACTGAGTATTGCCAAATAAATATATACAGTATATCTATCTACTGTACCTGAACGATTCGTTAGACTAAATCTGTAATGGCAATCATAGTGGGACTGTTTGGTTTGCTCGAGGACAAAAACTAGGCCAAGGTTCAAGCAGATAATCTTTGAATGAATCGAGATTATTACGATAAAGTTTGCACGAAAACATTCAATAAAATAACATAAGCATGTTATGACCTAAAAGCCACAAAATAAACAAAAACTTAATTAATCCCCCATACGATTAATTATATAATTTGTTGTTTTTAGGACATAGCACAAACGCTACAAAGCCAACCAAAGGCTCCAAAGATGCGGATTTTTCGCCTAGTTTTCTTTAAAAAAAGAAACAAAAAATTACCCTATGGGTTTGGGCCCAGGACCCAACGAATATGGGTCAATTAAAAGCCTAAACCTACCCCTTTTGTGACGTCACCCACAAAAGCTCAATTCCAAAACTTCCCAATTTTTTTAATCGAATCTAGAAGACTTACCGAATCTGTAGAGGGTTTGAACAGCTCTCTCTCTATCAGTCGGCAAGAAGAACATTGCTACATACAGTACAAAAAAGAGATTTAATCTAGCCTACCTGTCTATAAAGCCCTAGTGTAGAGATTAGTGCAGCAAGCAACCTGCTGTCGCCTTGAAGTATAGATCGAAGTTAGAAATTGCTCCATCAACTTTTCGTTAAAATTGTGGGGAGTGCATGCATGCGAATTTTGATGTCCTAAGTTAGGGCGTCGGGAAGGAGGACAAGGACCCCTGGATTTTGAAATTAGACATTTTCCTGTTACATTTTAAGCAAAAAAAGGTTGTTTACTTAGCTTCAGGAGGGAAAAATTTAATTTCACCACTTTTTCCCCCTTGGAAAAATCTTTTTGGCTTTCTCTGGAAAAAACTCCACTGTTGGCCCCTGGAAAAAAGTCCTTTCGACGTCCATGGGTCTAACTCAATCACATGAAGAAACTCTGCATCAGATGTAAGTTCTGGTGTTTATCCTTAGTAATTTGGATCCTTTCTCGGTGGTGATTCCCGCAGCGCTGATTGTCACGTGATCAGGCCCGCATTTCCCACAAAGGCTTTCGCGGTTATAGCCTACGGCGCAGGGGCGTATCCTGGAGGGGCGATCGCCCCCCTAAAACCTACAAAAGTAGCTTATTCACCACAATTTTTTACAATTCGGAAAACAACATTCGCGATATAAGCCCATTCTTTCGTCCATTGTTTTGCGACACCAGTGTAGTGAATTACTTCATCTCTGTTACAGTAGTGAACCCGTAATGAGACTTGAAAGCCAAATATTATTGAAATCGCCCTCCCTGAGCTTACTTGCTGGATCCGTCCCTGCTAGGGCCGAAGAATTTCCAGAGGTGGCAAAAATTCACTGACGGGGAGTTTGACTTCGCTACGACTCAGGCGCGTAACCAGTAATTTCGGTCGGGAGGACAAACAACAACCGAATCTCAAAACCTAAACATTTAATACCCTTGTTGTTAAAGCGTCATCCATAAAACGTGCATTTGTCTGGCGTTTTTTTCCTATCCGGCAAACAAAGGTTTTCTTTCACTGAATCGCCAAGTTTTAAAATTTTGTTTTCAGTGAAGTTCCAAGCTTTTGCTTTGGATCAAAGCCACCAATTTGCATGTAAAACATTCCTGCAAAAATGTTTGTGAAAATGTCGATTCCATGACTAGGCCCATGTTTTTGCAGCACTAATGCATTTGAGCAAGAAGTCGTCATGGCCGTCATTACGATTGCACTTTTTGCATTTACACGCTTCTGATTTACACCAATACACGTTCAATCGAAGCCGAGTAGTGACTTTGCTCTAAGAAACCGACGTCCAAAGTAGCCCTTCCACGAAAATGGCGCGCATGCGCGCAAGTTTCGTAGAAGGAGACGTAGATTCTATTGTCGTCCAATTCTCCAGCAACTAATTGCCGTATGCAGGCGATAAACGTAAACGATAGAGCAGGGGTGCACAACCTGCGAACTTGGATAAAAATTTATTCGGTCGTGCACACGTAATTTAAAAATATAAATTATGGGGTAAGTGCATGGTGCATTAATGAAAATGTTTTGTCTACTGTCTGAGGATACTTAATAGAAAGACGGCCAAACAGACGTGTGGAAGCAGGCTAGGCTCCAGTGTGTGGAAGCAGAACAGAAGCACCGCAAAATATAAAAATACCTTGAACCCATTGGCGACCGCAACTCATAAAAATAAACGTAATGCGTCCGGCAAAAACGAAAAAGTTGTGCACCTCTGCGCTAGAGTCTCTCAACGCGTTTGAAAAATGTTTGTATTTATATGTCATTAAACGCTTTGAAATGCGACTGCGGCAGAATTTTTGTACACTGTTTCCGCTAAGCTTGTGAGATTTTGCTGCTGAGCCTTCCCGTTGCCCCTGAATGTTTTCAGGTTTACTGTTAGATACGGTGGAAATTAACATCAGATGAAAGTTGAAACACTTTCAGACTGTGATTTGGTCGAAATCTGATTTTTTGACAAGATTGATTTTTTTCTCGCCGGCAAGGCAATTGATGAAAATGTTATAGCTCCACAGACTTGTCATTTAATCGGCATAATACATGTATAATCATCACAAATAAATATCTTTAGAATTAACGCTATTGTTGCTAAACAGTAAAAAACTGCATTCCTAGGTTTGACCTTCAAGGCATATAAAATGAATGCATCGCCATATTCACGCATTTTGTTTTTAAAGTGTACAAAAACAAAAGGCTAGGGCTGACACTGCAAACAGGGTTAAGTTGTATTTGTAGCACGCCAGAGTTACCAGAGAGGAATTTTTGCGATATTTTTGAAATGAAGCCTGTATCACCATTGGGTGGGATGCATCAAGCTGGTGCGCCAGAAACAGATGCGAAAGCGTTGCACATTGTTTTCATTTGCGTGATTACAAGCGATTAGATACAAGTTTGTATTTCATAATCGCCAACTTCCACACGAAACTGAAACCTCAGGTGAAGGTTAGCCATCATATGAATTCCCTGTAATGCTCACGCTATATACAGCGTTTGATGGGCAATTGGTAAACCATACTTCTTTGACCAGGTTTGACTAAAAACTAACGTAGGAAAGGTNCCNCAAGCAGTTTGGTTGATTTGCACTGAATATCTCTTTGGCTTATGTGTCAANGGCTTGATTAACCTGAGAAATTTTGTTAAACATTTTGTATTTGGGGGGATATTGCCCCTTGCCCCCACAGCCTAGCTACGCACCTGTAAGCGCCCTGCAGAACAGCGCTTACATTGAGAGCGCAAGGAGAAGCGCATACCTGGCCAAACATAACATCCTCGATAGTGAAATCACTATCGGAAGCTTCCTTTGGCCTAATGGGTTGAGGCGAAGTAAAATAAAACGCCTGCTAAGGCTACGAGGTTAAGNCGGCGTGTTAATCTCTACTAGAAATAAAATCCATATATTTAAGTGCAATTATTCCAAAATCGAATAATCGTGCCTTCGGCACTCACACGGCACGGACAAAATTTTCCTCTTGTGTGAAAAGTGGGCGGCAAATTTCTGTAGCCTATAGGGGGCCAGCACTAGAAATCCGGCTCTGCACATGCGTTCGGTCAGCCAGGGCTGTAGAACCGGAACGCAGATTTCATGCTCCACCTCCAGGCATCTAAAATTTTTGGCTCCAACATGTATAAGTTTTTCGCTCCAGCTCCAGAATGATTTGGTCCATTAAAAACTGAAAACCATTGTACTATTTATACAACTCGCTTGCTCCGCAAACTACGGCTGTGGAACCGGAACCCAAATTCCAGGCTCCGGCTGCGGTTTTGGCTCCACCATGTAAAAGATTTTGGCTCCAGCCATCCAAAGTTGTCTGATCTCCGGCCCTGCGCTCCGGCTCAGTAGCCCTGAGGTCACCTTTGATCGTAACACTAGGACTCTACTGTAACTAACTGCGCTAAAGCGAATCAATTCCCAGCAAAAAAGAACCTACTTACACTCCTAATCAAAGGCTCAGTAATGCAGTCTGCTAAACACAGGCTTAGAGAGATAGCAAAATGAAAGCAAAAACAGCTAGCTTTACTCTCTACACATCAGTGGTTTTCAACCTTAGTTGTACCACGACCCATTATAGTAGCAATCCACTATAACCCAACGACCCCATCTAAAACTCGAATGAAGCAAATGTAAAACAGGTGTTTACATAAAATATCTACTCGCGACCCCTCCAAAATTGGTTCACGACCCCTCTGGGGGTTGCGACCCAGGTTGAAAGCCACTGGCCTACATGCAGACCAAGTTGCATCATGACAGTAATGTTCATCACAAGCACATGACTTTTGTTATGCAACTATGCAAAAAACCATCAAACTAAAGCAGCAGTTCTCAAACTTCAGGAAATTATCCACTAGTAGGGAATGATAAGAGTTGAAAGTAGGTAATTAGTCTATTTGTTCTATTTATTGAATACACTATTTTTACCAGTGCGTCTGAACCAGTGCCAATGGTTCAATTTAGGTTGAGAAATGAAGATTCAATCTCAACCAGAGTGGATAATAAGGAAAAAAATTTGGGCCTAGAGCGCTACAGAGTAGCCGCGTTTAAACGATAGTACAGCATTAGTATCAGCACTTGAATAACGAAGTGGTCGCGCATATTGGTGGCTAATAATTTTTTATTATTCAAACGTATGTACTAGTAGTATATTGTGCGTGAAGGTTGTATCTTACGTTTTACCGATTCTGCTTTCCGTGACCCACCAAAATTTATTCAATGAGCTACCTCGTGTGTCATGGCCCATAGATTAGGAATCACTGATATAGAAAGTGCGCTCCGCAAACATGCGGTGATGACGAAAACACAAGCTGGCACAGGACAGACAACACCTGTGTCATGGTCAAAACGTCACTGAAATTAGCAAGTCAACCTTACGGTGAACGCACTAAATCACATCAGAATGCAATTGAAATGAATGAAAAACTTGGTGAATCTTCACAATTTCTAGGTTTGTTTTGTCAAGGTACATTTCGCAGTGCCAAGTAACAGGAAGAACAAGCAGATTATTTCGTTCCTCGGCGAGTGCTTTTATTATTAAGCCGGCGTTTCGCTCACCTGTTTAAGTAGGTTTATAGGTGGACGGAACGTCGGCTAAATAATAAAAGCACTCAGAAGCCAGAAGAACGAACTAATCTGCTTGCCAGCTTGATTTTAAACCTGGTGCAAATGCTATACGCAACAACATGAGTAGCAAAAGCGACAGGAAGAAGTTTGCGTGCGAGCACAGTTGCTTACATATGACAAAAGAGCCCAACATGTGCAAGGTACACTGTGTGACCGATGAAACGGAAGTTTTGTGATCAATAATATACATCGCGTGACCAAAAACATGTCGATTAATCAAAAACAACCAAAAGTAGGGATGCGAAACCATGTGACACACAATGTGGCACAAACACCGATGTTTGCAAACTTTGGTTTGTTTTTTGTAAGTCAGTCCACTTCGTCTTGCCAGAGATCAGCTAATGTTGCTGCTGCTGTCGACAGACTTGTCCATGGGAATGTCATTCCTATGGGAATCCCATGNGAAACGTCCCATGGNATGGGATGAGATGGGACAGGCATAAATTGCTATGGGATGGGAATGGGTCATCTTGCTTTGCAATGATGAAACTAGGTACTTCTTAGGCAACGTGTTGGATTTAACGGTCACCGACATTGCTGCCATAGTTGTTCCTGCAATCTGCATGAACATTTTTCAGTGAACATTTCCATAACTAACTTTTTGTCATCTTGAAGCATGTTGGAATGAGCTTCAGGCAGCGAAATGCTTCCAATTGTACAGCAATTGACAAAACTGCTGCAACATTAACTTTTATGTCAGATTATTACATTCTACCCTAAAAAAGTGACTAAGCTTTTTCTAATAAAGCAAACCATTGGGTCAATTTCGCATCATCGTATTTCTTAAAAACCGATTTTACACCCCTGGGAGGAGAGACCCTGATACAACCACTGCATTATTTTATTGACAGTTACGAAAATAAAGAAAAAAGAAATGCAAAGCTTAGTTAATTATACGATCAATATTACTTTTCAAACATAGAAGGGTTGCGAGGAATTTACGATTGGAAAGGGGTGCTAAGATGGTATAACGGAATGAACCACCGGCATATGCAATAGGCTATAGGGCCATACGAGCAGTTCATTTTCCCAATATTTTTGATGAAAAGCTGTTTTAGTTTATGAGTGATTCCATAGGCGTAGCCTGGATGCCAAGGGGGCCATTCCTTCCAAACTTTCTGGCATTGTCGGTTTGTGCTTTGAGAGGCATTTTTAGTTTATGACTCATTCTGAACATTGTGGACCATTAAGCAAAGCAGTCTTTCATGTATCAGTCTTGATGACTCCATAATTTGAATTGCCTTCTCTTGCTTTTCAGGCTTCACTATCAGATGCTATAACTGCTCTTACACGAGCCTTCTTACCTCACAGGCAGACTGCCAAGGACCAGATGTAAATGCTAAGTACCTAGTTAACTGCCCACCCAGCTATACTCATTGTGTCGCTACAGCTCAATCCATTCCATGTAAGTTGCCAGCCTGTATTCTCAAATATTTCAGTCAGTNTTATGGAGCGTCGCAGTTTTGGAAACAAATAAAGGACATAAGTTTAACNNTGGTAACAAATCTATGTCTTGCTTATGCTACAACTGCCTTATTTATTTCTGCTGTATTTCAAAGTGATTTTCTTCCACGTGCTTACACGTTACACCTACCATAGCACCCTGAACATGTTGTTTTGACGAAGCATAGCCTAAATGTAGCCTCCGCTAGTGATTGCAAACCGTTTGTTGTGGTANAATTGNTCGTAGCACAAGCACATAGCAAAACGTTGACACTGCTTCCACATCACAGAGAATTTCCAATGTTTGGCTCAGAAACATTGGATAATTTCTGCCAAATTTCGCTTGCAATAATGATTGGCTGATTTTCATGCCCTCTATTGGGCGCCGTTCGTAAAAAATCATATGTGACAGATTTAGCACAAAAAACTGCTCAATCAATCAGATTTAGCTAAATCTGCACACATTTAGCTAAGTCTGCGCAAATTTAGCTAAATATGCGCACATTTAATTTAATTTTATTTATTTGTTTTTGAGCAGACACGAAGTCCATAGTATGAACACACACACTCTGCAGAACGCAGGTCGTTAAAAACAGACAAAACAGCATGTAGTACAAGGCACTGAAGCCGGCGGAATCACAGGTTGCACATTTAGCTAAATCTGTGCACATTTATCTAAGTCTGCGCACATTTAGCTAAATCTGTGCACATTTAGTTGAATCTGTGCACATTTAGCTAAATCTGCGCACATTTACCTAAATCTGTGCACATTCAGCTGAATCTGCACACATTTAGCTGAATCTGCGCACATTTAGCTAAATCTGCGCACATTTGCCTAAATCTGCGCACATTTAGCTAAATCTGTGCACATTTAGTTGAATCTGCGCACATTCAGCTAAATCTGTGCACATTTACCTAAATCTACACACATTTCTCTAAATC
>JGI24158J21664_10008082_pt1 | contig 13982 bp, 10 predicted proteins | sample Ectturendosymbi3_FD_21664 | JGI IMG/M metagenome (IMG submission 21664) | reverse complement strand
TACTATGGACTTCGTGTCTGCTATAAACAAATAAATTAAATTAAAGGATATGTTTAACATTGCAAATGACAACTTGCAAAAAGAAACAATGTACCTGCAATATGTAATGGAATCGTAGTAGCTCAAGCCGGCATAAGTTGCAAAATAATAATAACCACCCACGAAATAGTAGCCTTTGTTGCCTGTTTCAAAAATTTAAAGAAGTAAATTAAGCGTGAAAAACGAAATACTCGTTGTTTTCGGTAAAAGTCATCATTACTTGTTTGAAAAATGCCATTACCACATATCGGTGCTGTGCTTAGAAATATTCTTAACTATTCAGTGAGAGCGTCTGTTGCAAAGAAACGCCTACGTTGCATATTTGATATTTACGTTAGTTCTGATTGCTACTCGCCGCAAACATTCGTTGTGGCAACATGAAAATATTTGTTTCTTTTACAACGATTGATTTGACAGTGAAATGTTTTTAAATTCAAATCCATTGACCCAGAGGCCTACAAGCGCATTTGTAGCATTCTAGCTCTTTTATAAAAACTGTCCACTTTTTGCACAGGTTTTCTCGGTAAACCGTTTTGTATTTAGAAAAGAACAATTCAAGGCCATGAAACACACGGTATTCGGCGGAACAACACAAAATGTACTCTGCACGCAAAAGTTCCTGCAAAACCTTTTGTCACGCTACGACTTTACAACAAAACTTTGCAGTTTGATTGTGTAGGTCAGCACGTAGGTTGCAAATTTTGTGAATACCAGTGGTGGATTTTGCGCCATCTCTTAAAACCTTTAGTTTGTACATAAATATTCAATACATTCCTGCAAGTGTTCTCAAGTCCAGAATTTCGCTGTATATATTAGAGGTCATGCCGCCACTCGATGTTGATATATTGACAGCAATTGCTGCAACAGTTGTCAAATCAGACAAACCAGTTTTAACCACAACGTCTTCGTCACGAACAATGTCAAAGTCAAAGTTGGCCTCGTAATGACTTCCAGTGCCTGTTCCATAAAAACAACACAAATAACGTAACAGAAGATCTACTCACAATCAAGGTTTTTTCTATTATCTTTGATTCAAATATTCAACACACTCTAGTTTTTACAAAACACAAACTTACCACCTCTTTCAACATCCGTACGGACTCAAAACGTAACAGATTTATTTGCTGTAAGTCAAACAGTTAATGTTATAAACCAGGCCATTGGAATGAAACGACACTGCACAAATCGAAAATATGCCAAACTTCGCTATAGGTTTGCAAAATATCTAAAAGCTGATTATTGGAACAGCCCTCTCAGGCATGAAAAGGATGATTTCAACCTACCACCCGCAGGTTGCATTACGAATGAGTTGAGAGACAACCAGACCCCGAGGTTCGGCTCGCGCAAACTTTGGCTGCAAAAGTTGCTTCTTTTAATTTCGCTGATGTCGATTGCAACGACGTTGTTGGACAACACAGCCTCATCGGAATAGGCGTGGTCGAACACAGTAAGGTGCACATGAGTGAAACCAAAAGTACAAATCAGCTTGTGGGAATGAATCTGGAATCGATATTGAAGAAATGTTTTAACGAAGCAAATGCTTGTCTGACCCTATGCATGTCTGTTTAACGCCTATCCCAAAATATCTCACAGATGAACCTACTCCAACTGTGATCAAGAGATGGCAACAACTTTTAGCCAGATTTCAACCAGAAGCAGCGACACCGGCGAAAACAATAAGAAGCTAGATACAAAGTCACAAACAATTTCTTGTGGTTCCCGACCGTCGATGGCATAAAAGCCATTTTGTGATCGCGAGTTCACAGAAGTGTGGCAGAACTTTAGTGCACCAGATCCGAAGCTCATCTATCATTTTTGTTTTGCTTTGCGACCACGAAAATAACAGTTAGGTCAAATGGTCTGGTGTTCTGAATGTTAAATATCCCCACCGGGCAAAGTTCCCTCCAATTTTTAATAGTGCTGCGCGGAAAAACAAGCGGGTGCGCTGAATCACAATTTTTGTTGCAACTGCGCATTGTTTGCAAGCATTGTTGCAATTGCGAGGAGGGATCTTACCACCTGCGCTGCCGCGCAGCATAGAGGCAACATTGCCGCCGGGCCATTTGTTTTATTCTGTTGTTGCACAGATTTGTCTCCTTGTCTTTGATGCATCAGTTCATTGTTTTTTTACCAATTGTTCTTGGCACGCGGTAGCTTATTGTTCCGGTGGAAACACAACTAGCACTTTAAGAAAATCGCACGGAGGATGTATAATCCAAATATAACAACATAAAAACGAAACTGATACTTCAGAAGAACTGCATATGATTAATTATCATTTAGTTTTAAACCTTGGAGCAAGCAACATAACGTCAACAAAACACAAATGCGACACGAACAAACCTAAACCTAAAAGCGATTGAATGTAATTAATTTTCGATACCTCAACGTATTGTCGCACTATTTTGCTCTTCGTAGAGTCGTGTTTCATTTTCAGTAAAGTGTATGTTTCTTCGGATTTGATGGAAAGCAAGAAATTACTGAATTAAATAGATAGGGGTGTAAAAAAATCATGACAGCAACAGGAAGTAACGTAACGATTTAAATCCTCCGTGTGAGGCAGGCAGAATGTATTGCATACAAAGTATCATAAGAATATCACTGGAACACTGCTTTTCTTTCTTCAAAATATAAAAAAAACGCACAGTAAATCTTTTGCAACAAATGTATGCCATGGGCTAGGTTTAATTCTGAAGAACTGCACAGATGATTCGTGGAACACCTTTATTCTCCGTAAAAGCTTTATTACTTAACACAAAATGGCAACCACTGTACAATTGTACTGAAACACTCTATCCAGGCCTGTCCGCGGGAATAGTATCCCAAAGGAATCCATCCTACAGAATGTTTCCCGTGGGATTCGACTGCATGGACTTGAAATTTGTTCCATACCCCATCCTACGTAATTGTAACGTTATATAGCGGTAATGGTCTGAAGTTGCATACCATAATTATATGCTTACAGCACAGTAAGTATTAGACATAAATGCTCAGACTTATGGCGTACTAACACGAAGCTCCGAAAATACTGTAAGGCTGTTGGGCCTTTATTAGGTAACAACTAAAAAAGGAATCCTCAATTTTATTGGCCCCCTTATTTGACAGGTTGGGGCGTATCAGCCAAAGTTATCTAGAAGCTAGACATTAGACGTGAAGATGATGTAATTTCCTTCGTAATACTGGTGTCGTGGAATTCCCATGGGACGGGATAGTCACAAGTTGCCATGGGATAAGACAGAAAAAGTATCCCATTCACAAACCTATCACACTACGGTTGATTAAATCCGCTTACAGTACGCAGTAAGCAACACACAATACAGCTGGCTTCTTTATCCAATTTTGGCGACGGCAGTTGACGGCAGGCCGGAGCTTGAAATCTGCTGCAATCTTCTAGAATGCATTGCCTTGCATTACTGTATATTGGATATATTGGTTTCGAAGCAGTGTTTTCAGAGTATAAAACTAAATCCAAGGTTTTTGCAGGCAAAAGAGTACATACGCCTTGCCACAGAAAAACAAGTTTTATTAAAAATGTAAACGTTACGCAATTGGTATTTGCCGAACGTGTATCTTTAGCACAAAAATTATATCAGCAAAACATAAATGCAGTAACGTTTGGGTAAGTGTCACAAGTAGCAATACCAACTAATGGTGCAGCTGACACTGCTATTTTCTTGCCTCAGAGTTTGACAGTAAAGATATGTGATTAGCAGGAAGAAAACATATCGCGTTTTACAGTAAATTGAATACATGTTCGATATTTCAATACAATACTCCAGCACGTATATTCGCAAATGCCAGCCTTACGTGTAAGATTTTGGCTCTAAAGGTATTGACGCCTGGGCATTGAATTCCGCTCCGCGACTCAAATACGCGGCAATTTGAAGAACCGGTGATAAAATACTCTCTTTAAAAACGTTGGTTACCTGAAATAAACCGCATGCATCAACGTGTTAAACAATTCTTGTTTAACATCTTTTTCACCAGAAAGTAGTGGTTGACAGACTGTATCAATAGACCCAAATGCCAAAAAATTGTTGTTTTTCAAATCAGACCAAACTTTTCATTATTAACATACCGTATATTTTCTTTAACATCAGGTACGCAAAAACTAGAGTAGCAGGCGGTGACATTACCTCAAGAACATATGACACATCTAAAGTAACTGTTCCATTTCCAGCTGTTGTTGACTTCATAGCAGTTGCTGCTGATGTTGCTCGCACGTCGTAAACATCTCCAGGGCAACGAAGAAATATCTGGAGAAGAAGTTTGTAGTATACCTGATTATCTGGTCTTGCTAAAATTATTAATACATTTTTGAACCCGATGTGGTTTTCATACTTGAACCCGATGTGGTGTTCAAGTATTGTTTTCCGCTGAAGCAGTGCTTCTCAACCCCTGGGTTGCAACGCCAAAGTGGGTCGCAGTTTGTTTCGGGGACCTCCTTAATGTCATTGTCTGTTTGTGCTCAAATTTTATAAATTCCAATTTATTCTGAGCACTTTATTTAATAATTTTTTTTCTGATGTGACAAATCTTGCAGCAACCAATTGCTATTGTAACCACTGTCACTGTGACATGTTAATGCGTTTACGTGATGGTCTTGACCTCAGCGCGCTAGCTGGCAAGTGGTTGTGATGCTACGTGTTGTGATGTTCCAGCTAGCTCGAAGTTGTGGTTCCTGATTTGGACTTTATTGGAAAAGTTTGACATTTTAAAATTTACATTTACGTTGGTTTGTCTCATTTATGTACAATACACTTTGTGATTATGAAACGTAATTGTGTGAAAAGTGGCTTGGTGAAGGTGATTCATCGACGCCATGGATGTATTACTTGATGCTTCGTATTTCGGTCGTCGAAAGATAAGGTTGAGAAGCGCTGCGCTAAAGTTACTCAAGTCAAATCAATGAGCAAATATTTTCAACTGGAAATCGATTTACGCAACTATACGCATACTCATTCCAGATACCTGCGAACGGGAGCAAAATCTCCCTGGTGAAATTCTGAAGGATTAAAGCAAGGGTAGAGAAAGCAAGGAAACTCTAAATCGCTGCTTGTTAACCGGGTCACCAGTGAAAAATCTGGGGTTCCCCAGAAGGAATGCCAAAGTGTTTTCATTCAACCGTCAGATGCACAAACAACAATGACCACCACTTTGAGTAATGACATAACCTCAAACGTGTGGCCCCCAAGCCATGGTCGTCAGGAACAGAGGTTCCGCGGTTGGAAAAGTTAAGAACCATTGCTCTACACGATGTAGTAAGACAGGCGTCAAGCTTTGCCCCGCTACAGAGATTTAGTTTATACCGTTTGCGCAACGCCTACCAGCAACCAGAAATCACGCCGAACAGTTGTATGTGATTTATGAAGAACGATATCAACCAAAAAAACAAACATTTTAGTTCAGAGTTTGCTTGCTTTCTTTGGTCTTGCTTTAGTCTTTCAGCATTTCACCCGTAACCTTTTGCTTGCAGATTTTAGGACTGGGGGTGATTGTAACAATTTGAAATCGATGTCCTGCTTCAAAAAATTGGCTGATTGATTCCACTGCGCGACCTTTGCAGAGACTGATTACTTGAGGACAGATATGTACGTGCGAGTCGGTATCATCGCAACTTCATGAAAGCGGTGCTCTGCTGGCTGATGCCACGGAACCTTGCAGCAAGCCTAGAGATTCTAATTCTTTCGTGAAACAAACCGCAACCCATTGCAGTGTTTTCCCGCTTCCTTTACACATACTAACTTTGGTTTTTAGAAAAACACGCTATTGTAGTTTGTTTGGTGCTAAATTTCATTCGGATTTGATTGCATGCAGCCGCGACTGTGCGCACTCTTGCTGGAGTCCAGTATATGAGGATAGCTTTCGACTTTAAACCGTTGAGACTGACGGAAACTTCTGAGGAAAAACACAATGATTTAATGGCCAGTAGAACGTGGCAGTCAACGCTATATTTCTGTATAATATCCCAAAGTGTTTCTCTTTTGGACCCGGTTCTACGGTTTTTCGAGGTCGACGAGACCCGGCCTTATCTACTTCAAGAATCTAAAAGTTTTTTTACGACAGAATTTTTGTGTTACGTCTATATAGTAGATGATGCACAATCACTAGTGATGAAACATCTAATGGCATGATTGAGAGCAACTGATACTAGCTCAAATTGGAAAGAGACGGCTTTTCCCCAGACAATGGTACCATACTGCACCAGCGAGTTGATGAAAGCACAGTATAATACAGTATTCGCAATGACTAGTTACTGTAAATAATGCTTTACCTTGTACATTTACACTTTTCTAAGAAAATATACTTCTACATTTCCATGTCGACTTCTCGTCGACTTTTACGCAAAACTCTTAAAATCTTTCGATCGGATTATCTTGGTTCCTGATAACTACAAGCATTCAAACCGAAGCAATCTCTATTCACTTTCCGGTTTGTCACTAAAATAGAATTTGCTCCAGCCATGCTCATACGCTTGTTAGAATGCAGTGCAAGGAAGTGCAACCAATTTCACCTTTTTTGTTGTTTTTCTGGTAGTAAATTGTGTGTGTGAATATTTATCTTCTGTAGATCAAACTTTCGCTGTGAACTTTTCTTCTAAAACTTCAGTTATTAGTTAAAACATTTTCTTCTAAATCAATCTTGTATGATATATTTTGCATTTCAGAATTGCTTTTATTTTTGACTAGTTTTTTACCATGAGCAAGTGCATGGTTTTTGAGCGAGAGAGTCGAGTAAATCACTTTTGATTAGTAGAACGTGTAAAGGTTTGACTTCTGAAATCCCAAAAAAATATTATTATTAAAACTAATTATATTGTTCGTTTGCGTACACTGCGTTCTATTTGTAAGAAGCGATTTTTCCAAGTTACGTAGAGTCGGAGCTTTGTGATATGGAGTGATTTACTAAATCGAAATTTTTTCTTGGATCCAAAATTAACTAAATATTTTCATAAATCGAAATATACATAAATAGTGTATACCATGCATGCAATAATGGTTCTGAAAAAATATTGCAAATGAGTTTTACAAGGTCTGTGATATTTTGAGGAATTGAACAGTCTATCGATATTGTAACTTACCTTTCTAATCATCGAAGGTATCTTGGTTTGATTTTCAAAAAACCTTCTTGACTCGATTCGAGATTCCAAATTTATCTTTCCACAAAATTGTGTTGAAAGATGAGAGAAACTAAAAACAAAATTTTAAGCGTTTGAAATGCAACTATTTGCAAAAAATTATTTCAAAAATAACTAAAAATGAAAACTGATTTCAGCAACTTTAAATAATTTAATTAAAACGTGGATGAAAAACTGCAATCTAAACCGATTCAAAATTGTTTTCAAAAAGCTTTAGTGAAGTTCCAAAACCCTGCAGGCTTTAACCTAAAGCAGCGAAGTCTTTGAAAAAGAACAGCAAAATTTGCATGTCAACCATTTTTTGCTAAAGTGTATGGTTTTTGTCGGAGTGTGAAAGCACACTTCTTAATCAAAACGCTTGCACATTCCTGAATTTAACAAATTTGCGTTCTAGAATTTTGGAAAAGCTTGTTAAAACAACATTTCAACAACGTTCCCACTGTATTTCACACAAACCTGAAAAGACTGTTTCTCAATTTTCGCATAAAGCAGAATTTTCCAGAAAAATTTCCAACTTGTATATTTTTAAAACAAGTTGTAACCTTGTTACGCTGGTATTACAACCTATTCCAAACACATCTGTCTTATTTCGAGACGACAAAATGTTATAGAAATAAATGAACTACGTGATAAGACTGTATTTTCATCAAAAAAATCCCTTAAAAATCTCTCACCTTAATTTCACCAACATTGTTCTTTCGCTTGTTCGAGTTCCATCACCAACAGCTTCACTGGTTGTTGCAAAACTTGACAGCCTAATAGTCTGGATATCCAACTTTTCTTCAAGAAAAACTGTTCGATCATGAGTAGTAGCGTATGTTGTCATTTCAAAAGCTTCCTGATCCGCAACAAATGTTTTGGGTGTCTTCAGCAAAATCTAAAATACGTAGTTTAAAAGCATAAACTCGCCTTTGATTTTGAGCTATTTCATTTTCTTTGAATGTGCTCGCCAAAGCACAGAGCAACTGGTAGTCACACGGACTGACGGATTGCTCGTCAGAAAAATCCATTCGGAACTAAAATAACAACAAAAAAACAAGAGACGTTTGGCATTTTTGTAACTAGGTAAGAGTTCCAATCGATGTATCGATCCAGATTTTTGCTCTCACACTTGCCTGTACAGTACGTTCATGCACAAATTCATATTAGTAGAGGTTACTGCTCAAGGTATGACAACAATGCAAATCACACAGCTATCAACTCACGGACAGTTCATGAGTCATCTCTGAGTAAAAATCGATTGTTGGAACAACGGCACTGTCGAACTTTTCTACAAATGACAAGTCGATCGCATTGCAAGCGCAAAGAAGTTTGACAGAGTCTTGGTTGTTCTCTGCGACCGGATCTTCGGTGGGAGTGATTGCCATCCATGCAACAGTAGGGCGTGCAGTTAACACCAAGAACTTGCTTTCACAGCATATAATGTGACTGAATGCTTTTGTAGCAAACATCAAGTTGATATCCAGAACAATTCCATCTGCTGTTTCATGAGTTGCTTCAAAAATAAAAAGCAGTTTTTCTGACGAATTCATAGGTTATGTTCATTATACCAGCGATTGCCCGGAAGGCCGGCTGTGTAGATCCCTAAATAGAATAATGGCGCTGTTTCTAAGATTTAACTTTCTCATACAGATACTTTAGATTGGGACTGGGCAATTAATTTGACTCCGATCCACTGTTAGAAGGCCGCGTTTAGAGAAGGCCATATGTGGTCCGTGGGCCACGCTAATTGCCCTACATGCTCTAGATAATTTTAAAAACGAACCAACTGTCACCGTTTCGATGATTGTATCAAACATGTTGATAAAGTTGCCAAATAAGCGACAATCAACAAATGCAGGAAAGGCCGTTCAGTTTTACCAAACCTTTTACTGTGAGAGAGAGAACATTTTCACAAAACATATATTTTTTGCGTGACTTTCAGAGAAAAACCTAAAAAATTACTGAGTAGCATTTTTACAAGTTTTTTTCAAACACGATCTTTTTACACCTTCAATCTGTGGATGTTGATGACGGCAAAGATTGCTATGGTGATGACGACGACAGTGATGATGAAGATGATGACAGTGATAACAACGAAAGTACAAATGAATTGTGAGCAGATTCATGTTTTGCGCATAATAATTCACCTTCAATATTGCTCCCATTGACTTCCATGCAGTCGGATAGATCATGCAGTGCATTTCCCTTTCCCTCTGGAATGCTTGAAGCATGTAGTTGAATGCAGAACAAGTTATGCACAGGTTGCGTGGTGTCGTTACTCAACATAGCGATGCTATTGTACAGCAGCAATGAAAACTGAACCCGCAGATCTTCTCTGCTTGAGTTCAAACCAGTGGCACCTGTACTTGGACTGGCTGATAAGTGCTGGATGGCAATCATGTCGCCCACGCATGATGTATTGATTGCAGACAAGTAATTGTTGTTCCCGAGCTCAATTTCATGTAAAATGAAACCATCCCTTGAAGTATGGGAGATGAGTGATACTCTTGCTATCAGAGTCAGCTGCTTTCCGCAAAAAAATCGAAGGTTTTTCCGTTTTTTCACTTTCAAATCGTAGTACATGTACTGCCTGAATCGAATGTAAAATATTTTGGTCATCAAAAATCCTAATTGCATTTGCGGTGATTTTGTTTTGTCTCCAGTGCACGTAAATATGTAAATAGGTAAATTAACTATCAAATAGAACACAATTGATAAAATTTTATGAAGTGTTTCTGTTAAATGCAAAAAAGCAATTTTTTATTGTAGAAAGATCGAGAGCTTTTTTGTAAAACTCACAATATTTTTTGAAAAAGTTACAAGCGTTTTTTGCATGATAACTTGAAAGCGATGAAAACAGTATATGTCACTGAACTCCTGATCGCCACGTGGAGTACTACGCCTAAATTTCACTTCGAAAACATAATTTCAGCAGCGAAATGAATCCCAACGGTCTTGAAGTTAGTAGCTTTACGCGCAACGCAACTTCAGTGCTGTCAACTGATGACTGCATGGGCAACTCAATGACTGTAATGCGTGTTCGCTTTGGAATTTCCTCAAATTATTATCCTCTCGCGTACAGGTCCTGCCACATCAACGCACACACACTACCTCAGCAAGTTCATTCCTCAACCAGTCCATCCAGGCCTCTATGAGTAATAGCTTTTTATCCTTAATATCTGCTTCCTACATACCTTAAACGCATGGTGGTGTTTTCAACAACCCATCCTTGGTCATTGATCAGAGACAGCACATCCACGTAAACAATGCCTTTGTCCCCTTGTGAGTTTATACGAAGAGAAAAAGTAACCTTTGCCTCGGGAAAAAGGCGACCAATGGGTTGGAATGAAGGTGGCAGACCATCAATAGCCGGCAGCAAAACCTCGGCTTGAACATAAACATTGAGTGTGTCTGTTTCTATGTTCCAAGGTTCGGTGTTCGGATAGAAGAGTAGTGATTTGATAGATAAGTCATACAAGGTCACCACAAATGCCGCAGCTGGAAGCAAGGGTGAGAAAATGCAGTTAATTTTCACGCTAGCGGAGTTTTTGCTGGATGTGTAATGCTTCAACGAATGGTGGATGGGTGATAGCTCAAACAGAATTTCCCCGAACTGTTCTTGTTCTTCGCCTGCGCACAAACAGTCGTTTGCAGTGATTTCAAATTGAAAACGAATCGAGGTTGTCTCTTCTGGTTGCAAAGTTTTGTCAGGCAGACAGACGAGGCCTGAAACATGAAATCTTGGCCAAGTACATCCACAAGGAGTACACATAGTCGCATTTAAAGAAAGTGTGCAGGGTTGAATAAGTTCGTTTCCGAAGTTAACCATCTCTCCAAAGGCAATTAAAGAGCTTCTTATTCTAGGATATATGGTTGGTCGGACTAAAACCGCTTCATCTTTTGTATCCAATCCTTTCACCTGAAAAAATAGTTGAAGAAAATGTCATGTTTTTTCGACTGATTTTGAATCACTCAAATTATTTTTTGTTGTACTATTTACCAAACAATTATGATTTGTCGTAGACAACCTAGTTTGCTTGTTTCATTCCTACAAAGCCACATCTACGTCATTAGCAGCAACAACCTTAATCAATGAAACGAGCTAACAACTGGTTTTGACCAGGGCTGCGGACTCTGAGGTAAAATATCCAGCTCCGACTCCGGACTCCGAGTTTCCAAAATTTCCGACTCCGACTCCGAGTTTCCAAAATTTCCGACTCCGACTCCGAGTTTCCAAAATTTCCGACTCCGACTCCGAGTTTCCAAAATTTCCGACTACGACCTTTCCAACATTTCCGACCCCGACTCCCGACTCCGACTCCTTAACATTAAGGGTATGAAACTTGACTGTTAAATCCAATGGAAATCGTGGTGCACAGCAAAAAAATCTCTATTTCAATAAAAGTTTCAGCAGAAATTGTACCATTTCAACAGGAATTCCCAATTTAGGAATGTGATGTAAGAAATGATCCAACTGGGAATCTGGAGCCGGAATCGGACAAAAACACCCGACTCCTGGTGTTGTTAGGAATACGACTCCGACTCCACCCGAAAACCTCCGACTCCTTATAACTCCGACTCCGGCTCCGCAACCCTGGTTTTGACAAAGTAGTCCAACGGCTTGTTGCACTTTGGCTGATCTCAAAGTATATGATATTTGATCATAGTTTTGTCAATCTGCGTTACTTGTGCTTATTGCTTACATACTGTATCTTCTTTGGGTCAACAGTTTTCAATGCATTTTAAAGAAACATATGCCAAAGGCCTACTTGAAGAATGAACAACCTGCAATAAATATTTGTAATCGATGCAAAATCTAATTCTAAAACGAACTTACTTTCATGTTCTTAATCAAGAGAATATTTCTATAGCATCGCACATGAGCAAAGATCTCCGCCACAGCGTGTACTGCATCTTCTAACGTAAGATCTAACCGGAAAAGAACCTTCATGCCGCACATCTCCAACGACAGCGGCAATTGCGCTGCGGTTTGCAACGAAGCGGAACCAATCCCTGTCTGGTATGGTTCGTAGTTCAAATCGTGAGTAGTTATTACGTCACAAATAAGGCGTTTGTGATCATTCTCATGGAGATGCAGTGAAAAGTTGGCTTTCAGTTTCCGCTTGAGGTCGGGCGATTCTGAGAGAGATGCCATCGTTGCGACTACTCGGGAAGAAACTGACGCTTGCATGTTGGATGGATCAAGAAAAATATAGTGAAACGTATCCGCCTGGGCAACGGCAAAGTCGTCGATAAACAGCTCTGGACCGGATATCCGGCAAATGAGGTTGTCTACAACCAGTTGAACGGATCGGTAGTTGTTTGATTCATCGCGTTCGAGGATCTACGAAAATAAAAAAAAGACAACGTTTTGTCAATTTCAAGAAACATAAATAACGTTTCAACAGTTTCGAAGTTACTATCTCGTTAATTCGCTGATAAGAACATTAACGCTTTATCACTTTATTCTCGTCTCTATCATGCCTTGTGAAATAGCACTTTTCACTACTCAAAAAAGTGATAAGCATTGCAAAACAATGTTTCAAGTTTTCTGAGAGAGCCAGTACGTATATTCACGCTGATGACTGTAAACTTAATAAGTGAAAAAGTCTTACCTGACCATGCGGAGCGTAGTTGCTGGAAAATCGGTTAGAACTGTCCACCCACACCCATAAGAAGCAGGTAGTAGGGCTGCTGCGAAAGCCTAAAATATTTTAAGTGTGCAGTGAGTTTAAATACAATGATGGATCTCCCAAAATACAACATCTGACAACCAAGTGGCACATCTTCATGACAAAACCGCTGCAAACATTAGTAGAGGTTGCTGGATAGGAGAGAGTTACATAGGCGGATCCAGGAGGGGGGGCTAAGGGGGCTGAAGACCCCCTAAATTTTTTCAGATACGTTTTTGATCGGTAGTTCCCGACACAGAAACGTCCATTGGGGGTGATTTTTTTGTATAGCCTTGAAATAAACCATTTCTTGCACAAGGATAGGGACGAAAATATTAAATGCATAGTTTATTTTATTGAATTTGGACAGTTTGAATGTGTTTATTTCACTATAAATGAAACTTCTAGCAAACAAGCTTTTATATAAAATATATGGTCCCGATGTTATATAAATACGAAAGTGTTTACATGAAGTATTTACATTACATACGCGTTATATCAACCGCATGTACATAGGCGTAGCCAGGGGGCATGGGGCCCTTCAAATTTTTAGAATGTCTAGTCATTTTAAAAGCCATATTCTCAAGCAATATACTGCTGCTCGCCTAAAATCAAACATTAAGACCCACCCAAAATTTTGAGCTGGCCATGCTACTGCGCACGTAAGTGTTTAAACTCTTGTTTCATTTGGGTAAGATTGGGCTTCTTGTGGACAAAACATGAATAAGCAGCAGTCTCAGAACGGTCGCTAGAAAGTTTTCAATAGGGGGGCTTGACTTTATAAAAATGACAAAAACTCCACTGATTTATAGTGTGTCATGTTTTAATTTGGGGACTTGGAGCTTTGTTTGGGGGGGGCTAAGCCCACCAAAGCTCCCCCAGTGGCGACGGGACTGAGCAGACTGTGGACAAAAGTCGAATAAGCAGCAGGTCATACTATTTTTTTCTACAAGCTTTTATGAATGAGTGCAGCTCATTTTATTACTGTAGTTACGCGAAGGCATTAAAATTACGGTAACACTGGGGTGACGAACCTATTTGCTATCGCGGGCTACTTTGTCAGTTACCGCTGAGTAAGCGGGCCGCACAACGTTTTAGTCATACTATGAAACCTGTTAAAAACGAAAAAAATTGTTCATTAGAAGCGCAAA
>JGI24158J21664_10008081_pt1 | contig 13983 bp, 13 predicted proteins | sample Ectturendosymbi3_FD_21664 | JGI IMG/M metagenome (IMG submission 21664) | reverse complement strand
TGCTCAACCAAGCATATCACTTAGCCTAAACAGCATAAGGTTATATCTGGAATGTATTGTGCTCGGTCTGGGCCACTGGAGTAGCTATCTGTTTTCTTGAAATCATGCTGGCATGATCATTTCACCGGATTAAAAAAAAGAAAAACATTAATTTGAGACATGCTTTAGAAGTGTTTTTGTCTCGTTTTCAATTTATGTAATGTTGGGTTCATCTTTGTCCAAATCTAGCATGAAATTAAAGACCATTATATACCATCTAGGAAAAGAGGTTTAATTAAAGTGTTTCAAAGGATTTCCAAACAACACTTGTGTGAAGTGTTGCATATGAGCAAAAATGCATGGAGGTGATGACAGGTGCCTTCACGTGACCCTCCCCGTTGCGGCATTGCTTGAAATGCTTACCAAACCCTTGCTACTAGAGCAGCCACTGCTCCCCGAGCTGGATGTGTTCGGCGCGGTTTGGGTACGCCCCTTTCACAGGGCGGCAGTGTCCCTGCTGCCGTAGATGACACAAGATCCAGCATACTTCCTTGGAGGTCACCAAAGCACTACACTACAACACTCCTGATGGCGTCATTCATTCTTATGCCCTTTTATGCTTGTGTTTCATCAAAGCAAGTCTACTAGCGCCATCAAGCGTATACTTTCTACTACTGCCACGTATATATCATCGTACTTTTTTCATGTAATTATGTTTTCCTTGTCATTGCGATGTATCCTAGCGCGGTTGCGTGTGGAGGTGAAGACGAAATCCAATACAATACTGCAGCTGAACACCAAGGGGCTCACCGCAAACAGGATCAGCGCTGTTGAACAGCTAGTCGACAAGAACAAGGCACTCGTCACCATCAATCAGAACCACTGCATTAAAGCGGACAACCAACAATCTTCGGTTGCTGCACGACCCAAAGGGGGTTGTTTTTTCAGCCACCCATGGAACGTCGGCACCAACCCGGACCTGGGCTTCGCGAGTGTCGGCCAGGATAACCAACTGCCTGACAGACGTGTTCCAGGAAAGTTCCCGCGGTCACAACACCGACTCTTTCTCATAACGTTACGGAAGCTCAAAGTACCTGCCTACAGCGATCCGCTGAAGCGTTGGAACTTTCGCATGGCTGCTTGGAAAAGCTTTTGCCTTCTTTTAGGAGAATCCGTTAGCATAGCTGATTGTCCTCTCCGGACACAACGAAAAGCGACGATGATGCATAAAAGTTCTAAATAAGACTTTGTATACTTTTGATATATTTGCATCATTTATTTTCATGAATAACTGCGATACCTCTTAATCGTTTGAGCCAGTTGTTTTAGTCCACTGCTTGGCCGCACTGGATCTTGGGGCAGGTGTTGAAAAGCCATTCGATTGTATCGTCATCCAGAAACGTCAGGTCGTGCAGTCCACGGGGAAGTCGATGGATTGGACATTTGAGGACAACATGGTGGACAGTTTGTTCTTCTGCGCCACACTCACAAACTTCAGAAGTGGCCGTACCCATTTGTGTAAGCAAGAGCGGAAATGTCCGACACCGGTACGGAGGTGGTTAAAGCCAGACCCACGCTGTCCTTGGCAAAGCCATTCCAGTAGGGTGGGTGCCAATGTCGGGGGTGAAAGCACTGAATCTCGTAGTGTTGTCCAAAAACTCCGCATTCTATCGGTGATTCGCCCAGAGCGCCGCACTTCTGTTGTTGTCATCAACCGCACCGATGATTGTTGTTCGGCGGGTACAAATGATTGTCTCGATTCGAGACAGCGTGCATTCGCTCTCGGTGGACTGGTGAGCGCTGAGTGGAGAAGGTGTCCAAGCCCATGGCATTGCGTGCAAGAGACAATGTGGCTTCAATGGCACGCAGAAGCTCCAAGTTTACATACTAATTTTTTTATGATTCACACAGAAGGTATAGTGCCCTTAACTTNCAAAAAATGCATATGATATTGGCACACTGAATGATTTGANATTTTTAAGTCTGCTTAGAGTTAGCAAAAGGTTACCGGCATAGAAAGTTCGTCAAATTCACCCTCAATTGAATTCATGTTAATAAGCTTGTTTTACTTTAATATTTAAAAAACTTAATGTGTCTTTCTCAAAATTTGTCAATGTTTGCAAAACGACGTTTCTTAAAGTAATGAAAAACAGGCCATCTTTTCCTTTGTTTGAGTTAAGCAAGAGGTTCATTATCATGCACATTCTTAATAAATACAGTTCGAAACAAAGTAAAACGGTTACCAGTAGTTGCCTTCTTATTAATTTGTCGGCAGATGGCGTTGTTTAACTATGCCCACTAAAGATGCTACTTTGATGATAGCGGACACTGCATCATTGAGCCAATTTCATATCAGTCAATACGCCAAGAACTATAGAATCTCCATATTTTTAGTATAACGAGTTTTTCTGATGTCTTAAAAATCTAGTTTAGTTGTCATTTAAAGACATCAAGCGGCTGACAGTTTATCATGACATAGGTTGAGTGATGTTTTCGGTAGCATGTTTTCTTATGTAAAATGTTTGAAAAATCAGGACAAAATTTTGTTTGACTCTGTGCTTTTTCAACAAGGTAAAGGTGATTTTGGGTGGATAATTTTGATAAGTTATCTGCTAAAAGATCATTACTCCATTATGTTTATTTAAATTAAAAAAATGTATACAAAAGAACTTTATCAGTTGGAACATGCTTCAAAACAATACAGGATAGGGAAGAATTTGAAAATAAAACTAAATTATCCTATTTTACCCAAGGTTTGCAGTTGATATGCAACTGGTAAACAGCTGTTAAAGAACAAGAAAAACGAAAGGTGTAAAAGTCTCAAAATTGTTAAATCAATGTAATGCGACTTTTCTCTACATCTTTGACTGACGCAAAGTTTGCCAGATGGTGGCAACAAAGAGTCAACTTGCAAAAGGTTGATTCAAGTCATTTGAAAAGAATCAGAACTTTTGGTTGGTCTCCACTTCGTTTAATTCAGTTCACAAACTCGTAGCTCTACAAACAGTGATGTTAACCGGATAGGTTTGCACGTAGTGCTTGCGATGATAATATGATACATTGCCTAAGAAAACCAACTCAGAAATTTCAATCACCAAGAGTAGCGCCGGTCTCATTCATGAAGCGTTCGTTGATCTGTTTAAACGGTGGAAAAAACATCAAGGATGGAAATAAAACAAGAGCTGCTCTTCCTTTTCTATCCTTTGAATCAACAAAACTGAAAAATAGCGAAGTTATGCAATACAATCATAAAGGTTTGGTAACTGAAGCAGAAAGTGCCAAATCCACCATTGTATTTTTTCGGACGTTTTAACGTACTAAATCGCACCAAATCTTTCATGACCTTTATATAACATCAGTACTGNAACTCACAAAAGAAAAACGTTTCACAGTACTTCAAAATTGTTAATGCATTGATACCGCTTTTTCACAACAATAAACAATCGGGTGCAAACCCTTTTGAAAGCCAATGGTTTTTCAGCATAGCATTTATAATAAAATTGATAAATCACTGCTTTAACCAACATGTAACTGATTTGATCCACTGAACTTGGTTCAGCTGGAAACTACTGCTAATTTTAAACGTCAAACTATCAAAAGCATTTAGAGTTGTTTGCGCTTTGGGAATTTTGCTTCTTTAATATGATCATGTTTTTCAACAAAACGAAGACCGAAAATTTTTGAAGGAAATACTTCGTTTGACAGTACATCCAGTAATACTACCAAAAACTGATGAAAATATATAGTGGAAGGGTGGTTACCAAAATTTAGGGAAGTCAATACAGAATGAAAATTATGATCAAACTTACGCATATGATAGTGTCAAGTCCAAGTCAGCAAGAAACTTAAAACGCAATACTTCAGGATTTTTTTGAATTGGAGCTGATGATGCCTACTTAGTTGGCGAAATAAGCACTCTGCAAGAACGTAGTAGTACCTGAAGTCTAATTCTTTGCTGGGAAAGGATTCCTTTCGAAAGACATGACTGTAGGTTTACAATTGTGTGAATATTCACTTTCTTTTACAATTCTCCTTTCAGAATCATAAAAAACACCCATGAAACTTTTTTATTTTTTTGCTGCGCATAAGTTATTCCTTTTCCGCTTATGGTTTGTCATTTCCTATTATTTCAAAATTAACATGTACGTTTTACGCTATGGTCTTCCAAACGCCCATGAGCATGCATGTTGTACTCGTAGTAGGTGTGCAACATTGATTACAATCAAAGCTTTAGCCTTCTCCTAGCATATACATTAGATGTGTAAGAGTTTACCAAAGCTTTCAAAAACAAGTCTTAATATTGTGAATACTGCAAAAATCCATGAAAATCTAAACAAAAGAATGCTTTTTCGTAATGCGTTTGCAAGCCAGATTTGCGTTTACATGTCGAGGTATTCGTTGTAATCACCAGAATCCGTAAGAAAGCAAACCCACCTCCTACTTAGCCGTCTCGTGATCTCAGCGAAACATTTATCGTTGTAGTGAAATCGCTTTCCAAACACAACACTGCATATACTGTTTGACACAGCGTTGTTTAAATGAGCCTGAGAAAACAATGTTAAACATCTGGTTTGAACAGCAAGCAAAACATTAAGACTTTGTTTTTCACACAAGCAGTCTTTACTTGAATTTCAAACGGTTCTCCATCTTTTGTTTGGATGACTTGCTTCAGGTAATCCACTTCTTCCTGTACTCGTTCTTCCATACTTTTCTTACCCACGCCACACCTTGCAGAAAATGAAAGAACGTTCAACGACGAATTTTATTCTTTGTTAAACATGATCTTCAATAGCACACACGAAAACCACAATTGAGTGTTTTGGAATATTTAACGTATAAATAAAATTTGATTTAACGCGAACTTACCCACGCAAAATCGATAAGCCAAATTTTCTCTGTGATTTCCACTTGGCGCCATAGTCAACAAACACAAGGCCATTACCTTCTGCAAATTGCTCAATAATGTGGAATCTTGGTCGACCGGAAAATTGTTCTTTTTTCTTGACAAGAGCCTGAAGACCGTTGCAATAGTGCTTTCAGACTCTTAGGTCTTTGTAAAGCTTTCGTTCTCAAAGCAACATATTTCATCTAATCATTTAATGCAGAGGTTCTCAACCTTTTTCCCGTTAAGTACCCTCGATTCATAAAACCATCATACTGAACCCCCAGGTTAGCTGGCAAATCCGTGGTTTTTACATTGTTGCGTCACAACAACGCAAGATCAGGCAAAATCTACGCGGAGTTTAATCGGCACCCATTTTCCTTTAGTATAGGATATTGAAAAATGGCAATACATGAAAACTCAACTGCCATCCAAGTACCCCTGGAAATCTTCCCGTGACCCCCTGGGTGTTCGCGAAACCAAGTTTGAGAACCACTGATTTAATGTATGCAATGAACTTTTAAGAATTCAAGTTTTTAGATTTCACAAGAAATGTGTATATACCCATTAGGGTTGCCAGAGGACCGGTATTTCACCGGTCTGGCCTGTGTTTTACTGCTAATTTAGCAGAGGCCTGTAAGAAGCCGGTACTTTGAAAATCAGTGCCTGAACCCGGTATTTTGAAAATGCAAAAAAAAGTATTTAAAAAAAAGTATTTCCAAAATACACATCTTGCAGTAACTGCAACAAGAACTAACGCAGAAATTCTCAAATTTTAATAACTCTAGTAGTTAATCTTGTCAGGATAGTTCCTTCAGCGAAGTTAGGCGAAATGTTACTCGTGCCCTAACAACACTCATTGTCTCTCCGTTTTCCTCGTCCTTTGTTTAGTCATACTTAGCATCTTCCGTCGTCCTAAAAGTGATCTGTAAATGAGCATTTCTTTTGGCAATTCACCGTGTAACTGGCGCAGGTGTGGTTGTTGTCTGATCTACTACCGTAGGCCATTGTGGGCAGAATGCGGGAGAATCATAGAAATGTACAGGCGACAGTGACATTGTAGACTAGAGCGTAGCAAACCTTTCACAATCACGCGAGCTGCATTGAACAGACACGACACATTATTTTATCAGTGTACTGTAACTGGCTCAAGGATGGGTCAGCGAATCAACCGGGAGGTCATCTCTAAGCTAGTCTTACTGGTCCAGAAGGTAGTGAGAAATTTTTGAAGAGTTTCATGTGAGCTCGAAAATGTTTGTTGCAAACTGAAGTGAATTAGTACGCAACAAATTATTATTTGTACTAGGTTCCCATACAGGCAATATGCAATATTACCGTAGAAAAACAAATATTGCACTATCAAATTGTACAGAAAGATGTTCACTTCAGAAAGTGATATACAACATGTAAAATTGGGCTTTTACTTAGTGCCTAATTTTTTTAAAGTTTATGAAAACGCAGTCGCTACGGATACGCCTGTGGATCTTGAAATTTGAAGTTATTCATATGCCACCTGTGACGTAACAGTAACGCACGACGAGAGTGCAGTAGGCTTGGTAGAAACGAACTAAATGTAAAAGATAAACCCTAATCCTAATCTTAACCCTAACCGTAGCCCTAACCTAAGCCTAACATAACACTAACCCCTAAACGTAACACCCAGGCCTGAAAAAAAACAAAGAAAAAAGGAAAGTCAGCAAGATGAGAATCGAATCGACAACCATTGGCGTAGTAGCAGCAACGCATAACCCTTACAAGACGAGATTCACGCAGTTTGAATGACAAATTGATCCTTTAATTTGAATTGCGTCAGGACAGGCGTATCCGTAGTCACTTCCTTAAGAAAACGTCTTCGTTCACAACACTGCTGTTATCGTTTTTTATTTAAAGTAGGTAATTTTGCTAATGCTTAGAACAGGGCTATAGTCTATAGCTTGTAGACTATATCAGGGGTGGGTAACCTGCTGCCCGCGGGCCAAATGCGCCCCGCGTGAACATTTGGTATGGCCCGCGTCCGTATTTTCATTGCCAAAGTAAGAGTACAACATCGCCTCAAAACGAAGCTCCATGATACGCAGGCACTTAGATAGTACTGTAAGTCAAGAGAAGTCACTCATCATCATAGTTAGATAAAGGTAGATATTTAAGATAAAAAGACAAAATTAATTGATTTTGCGGCCCGCCAGCGATAATGGCCAATTCATGCGGCCCGCGATAGTAAAAACGTTCCCCATCCCTGGACTATATGCTCACAGAGCCTATATTTATATACTGTTTGAAACATTTTCAAACCAATCATTGTGGAAGGTTCATAAAATTACAAACAAAATAACACGAAAAATAAATGCATTGTCAAAAAAGTGTTCTTTTGAAAAAATCTTATTCGAGAATCCAGTGCTATCAAATATGCGCTTACGAATGCAGCCTAGATCTGTCACTGCTGAGAAAATGACCGATATTTTTGCAAAACGCATCTGGCAACCCTAATACCCGAGTGTTTTGATGACGAACGCCAACACAAAATGAACAGTTTGGTGCTTGTAGTATGCGAATGATTACAATGAATATATTTTTAATTTTTTCTATTTCCATGGAAACAACTTCATAGATATTAAATTTGGATGCTCGAAAATCATTGCATAACAATTTTGCATGATGTTTTAAGAACCATGACCGCTTAAAAGTTTACCTCTTGAATTGATTCAAAATCGTTCAGAACAACCAAGTCTTCCATTCCGATCCGCACCGACATGACAGCGCCATACTTCTTGCTCCATTTCGCAAATGTCTTTTGTGAGTAATTTCCAAGCCACAGAACGTTCCCCAAAAGAGGTAAACCCCTCGGTCCAGGAGGGAAGTTCTTCGGTCTCCGATACCAACGAAAGGCCAAATAGAATGTCATCAAGCTTACAGTTATGGTCATGGGAGTGAACAGATTTTCAAAATCGAAAATCGTTTCTATATTCATGATTTTTTCTATTCTTTGAAAAGATTCAACGAAAAATCGAGCGCAATGCTGCAACGAACAAAGCAGCCAAATAAGTTTTATTATGCATTGACCTTTTGTGCGGCAATGCACGATGAACCAACGTATGTAAAGACAATTTACTTACAAAAGACTGCTGTTTAATCTTTCCCTATTTTATTTCTCAGTACTTGTTTCCATTAGCGATGAGCAATCAAATCAAACATAAAAATGCTTGAACGACAGGTTGGTGAGGATATTTGCTTTTTGTTTAATGGTTTTTGAGAGCATTAGTTAAAACTTGGTTTAGAGACACCTTATTATAGACGACTTACCTCAGTGTGCATGATTTTGACTTTGAAACGCCGCAGCAAAAACAGATACTGGTAAAATTCCCTTTTTATCCCAGATTGGTACGTGTCTATGTGCTCGATCGGGACGCCGGAACAACGGCAAGGCGGGCGGGGCAGTAAAAGAGCTAAGGGCCAATGGAAACTTAATAAAACAAAAAATCTACCAATATGCTTGTTTGTGTTCAGTAAGAAGTTGGCCACAAAAATAATAAAATAAATCAGAAAAATCTTTTGATTTTCTGGGTGCACGAATAGCTGCAAAAAATTTGCTTAATTTGACCTTGATAAACCATGAACATAGCTATGACACTGTTATGAAAATGCACCTCCGCCCCGTTGTCTTTTTTCGAAAAGTTAGGGGGCAGCGGCGTAACTAAATGTTTGAACCAAGGGGAAAAACTCAGCTGAAAAGGGGCTCATTAGCCAACACTCAGATAAAAGTTGATCAATGTTGGTAAATCCGGATGTGGGTGGCTACACTAAATCCCTACATGACAGGAAAATACTCCGAAAAACGCAAAAAATAACAACCCTCTGAAAACCAAACGAATACCAAAACCGAAATATAGGGTAAGTGTGGGCCGGAGTTTTACAGTTAGCTTGCCAGGGGAGTTCGATTTGCCGCTCGACTCACCGCCAGTTACGCAACCGGCAGGGAGGCATTTCCTTCGTCTGATGCCCTCATTTTCCGGCTTCCCTGGGCACGATCAACTTACAGTATATCAAGACTGTTGATTTCTTGTGTACACTGATAGCGCAGAGTGTAGCACATACGAAATCATTTAGTCCACAACAGAAGCATTTTGCTGATGCACCGGAAACTTCGCAAAGATTTCGTCATCATCATCATTCTTCTGAGAATGTGCACTGTTATTACGACACATCACCCAGCAAACGGAAGTAAGATAAAGGGTGACTGGGGTTTTGATGTCATGTTTCGCAATTGAGTAACGGGTGGGTAGATAAGTTGATTTGATCACACACCGCTAATAAAAGAATCTATATATATTTTTAGTGATTTCATGATAACACGATTTCATTTTAGGATCCAGTGAAGCGTTGTAACTTTCGCAAAGCTGATTGGAAGCGCTTTTGCCTTCTCACAGGTGAATCCGTTGAGAGGTTGCCACCTCCGGACACACTAAATATTGAGAGGGCATACCAGGATTTTTGCGAGAGCCTACTGTCTGCGGCCAAGCAATGTATCCCACGTGGAGGTCGGAAGGACTATGTGGCATGCTGCGGGACAAAGAGTGCGATACGAGTCCACCAGGCAAGTCAAAAAGGAGCTGTCCGATCTATGGAAGATTCCAACACCTGACGGTCACAGTATCTCTGAACCCTTTAGGCCGGGGGGGGGCTTGCTGAAGCCATGAAAGTCTCCGGGATTGCATTGCCTCTTCTCGGACTTTATACTCCACGCCGGGTCGGCTCTCAAATCTTGGATTTGCGACTTCCTGCATGCGCCAACTCAAAATTCCAAAGATCTGGAGAAGAGCACTAGTAGTTGCGTTCCTAAGTCAGAAAAGTTATTGGGGGACCCAAAGAGTATCGCCAACACTTTGAGTCACTTCGCAAGAAGCTGACATCACGCGTCGCGCTCCTGAGGCGGCTTGCTGGCTCCGGTTGGGGTGCTGGAGCAACAACTCTGCGAATAGCCACCCTAGCCCTGGTGCATTCAACCTCAGAATACTGTGCTCCTGTCTGGTGCCGTAGTGCTCACACCCGCCTTATCGACTCCTCCATCAACGACGCCTTGCGAATTGTGACTGGATGCCTGCGTCCTACACCAACAGACAACCATCCAATCCTCGCAGGCACCCAACCCGCTAAGATTCGTCGCAGTGGAGCCACACTGTCTCTAACAGGTCGTGCCATGGAGCCTGGACATCTGCTCCGCTCAGTGCTGAACCGTCCATCGAGTGCAAACGCATGGCGCCTCAAATCGAGACACCCATTTGTACCTGCCGCACAACATGGCATCACTTCATCTTGACACCTCCAACATACGTTCGGTGCACTGGGCGGATCACCAATGGAGTACGGAGTGGGCGGACAACCCCACAAGGCTCCGCATTTACCCCCCGGAGTGACACTCCCAAGAAGAGCCTGGGTCCGGCTTAACCGCCTCTGCACCGATGTCGGACGTTTCGCTCCTATTTGTACAAATGGGATATGGCCTCCTCTGCGGTCTGTGAGTGTGGCACAGAAGAACAAACCGTCGACCATGTTGTCCTTCAATATCCAATCCATCGACCTCCACATGGACTACATGGCCTTCTGGACGATGACACAGTCGGATGGCTGTTCAACATCTGCCCCGAGATCTAGAGCGGCCAAGCAGTGGTTTGCACAACTGGCTCAAATGAAGAAGAATTTTAGGATTCGATAAATTTTTACTATACGTCGGACCATAGCTTCGATAATTTCAGAATATAGTATCGGTCCAAGAATTGGTCTTGACATTTTGATTATAATTTCAAGGCTTTCACTGAGAAATATTTACCTGCAAGTCCGAAACAGGTATTTTTTCGCAAAAAACAACTTTCATGTCAGTTTTAGAAAAATATTTGGTCGTTAGTGACTGTACAAAAATTCTTGTAACATTGCTCTACATTATGGAAAATCGAAGCTCAATCTCATAATGGAATTTTGGACTTGGTCCTGCGCTTTCATCTTTGGCTTTCGTTAGGGTTTTAATTGTTAAAATCTCACATGTTAACAATTTTTATCAACTAAATATTTATGTTGTCTAAGTTTTGACTTAGCAATAAACTCATTACAACTCGCTGTCGATCTTGCTTCAAGACTTACAATCGTTGTCACACCGGTGCTTAATTAAACCATACAGGAACCGAGTTTGCTAAAACTCATTAGGGGAGACAAACCTTTATTGTTTTCGCTTCGATGGCGACACCATGTTGACTGAACCGTAGTACAATCTTTTTGTAAAACTGGCAAAAAGGGGGCACATTATAGAATTGATATATTTTGGTGACCACGGCCCAAGTGCCTGCGCTGGCTACACCGACGGTGGTGGCAAGTGCTGTTAGCACTGCAAGCAGTTAGCACTGCATTTACTATGAAAACATTGGTTCTGAGGGTTGTGCTCAAACAGACACAATTATGCTCAAATATTGTGATAATCAATAAATATTTGGTCAATTCCAAAATAAAATGTACTGCTACTAAAAACCACAAGATCACATAGATCAAATCAACAACAAACCACAAAATTTTGGTAAATACTAGCAGTGGCAACCAGGCGCGTAGCCAGATATTTTAATAGGGGGAAAACAACAACCGAGTTCCAACATTTAAATATTTTGAATGCTCCTTGTTTTTAAAGCATCATCCATGAAACGTGCGTGTTTCTGGCGTTTTCTCCTGAGCAATTGTGTTCAGATAAAAGCCGACAGATAGAAATCTGTTCTCATTGAATTGACAAGTTTTAAAAGTTTGGATAGTGAAGTTCAAAGCTCCTACTTCGGATTAATGCCACCATTTGCTCATAAACATCTCCTGCAAAAGCGCTAGTGAACCTCTCAATGCTATAAGTGCATGATCTGCGGTATGCTTTTTGCAGCCAGTACTGCAATTGAGAAAGATGTCATCGGGACCGCCTTTACGATTGCGCTTCTGATGCTGTACTTACACTCTTCGGATTTTCACCAGTACAGCACGTTCAATCGAAGCCGAGCCGAGAGTTTGCCCTGAGGCACTGGCTTTCGATGTAAGCCTTCTACAAAACTTTCGCGGATACAAGCGGATCTCGTTATCATCTGATTTTCAGCGATCAATGCACACATGTAATTGATAAACGAAAACGCTAGAGGCTAGTCTTTCAACGTGTTTGAAAAACGTTAGGATTTTGATAATCCGTAGATCTTTGGGATGTGTTCAACTTATTCCGTAAAACCTTTGTAGCTACTTTAAACTCACTTCGTTTAAATTGTTTGATGAGACTTTGCTAAATTTATCTGACTTCACTGAAATATAAAATTTTGTTAACCTGCAAACACGATCGTAACCACAATATTACAAAACTTATTGACCACGCTTAGCCGCATGTAAAGATACCTTAGCACTGCACGTAATTAAATTTGTATAGCTTGTCTGCGGAGTTTGAAACCTAATGGGAAAAAATTCAAAGTTAGTTTCAGTTTGGTCACATGTACTTTGCCAACAAGATTGATTGCAAGCTCAGGGATGGATATTAGGGAAGGATAACGAGGCAGTAGCTTCTGAACCCTTTTTTCAGAGATACCGTGCCCTCTTCAGAGCTTTGCACTGTTGTTTAGTTGAAAAGGTTATGTACCACTCTAGAGCCATATTTAAAGAATCTCTACAGCATGTCACATGTTTTTCAAAATAAAGCAAAAATCATGGGAAAATTGCCAAAGGAGGCAGCTTTCAAATGTCCAGCTGCAAAACTTTACAATTTTTGTTCCTTTTGTGTGTATGTTATGCTCTTGAATTTAGTTCATAAATTGAAATGTGAAACAAATTTAACTCTTTTATCCACGTAATCCACATCTACCTTTCGCAATGGCGATTTTTGGGGCCCCTTTCTGAGAGCCTGCCTCTAAGTTTACTCATATGCACGTTATCTCAGTATCTCTAAGTAATGGCAGTGTCAATCCCCTCAGCACTTTACAAACTAAAAAGCATCTTGCTACTTACGTTAGATTTTCCTGCTGACTTTACTCGTTGCAGTTAAATGATTTAAAAGTATTTACTGTAGGATAGGTTCCAATTAGCATCAGATGAAAATTGAAACACTGAGCTTATGAACAGCAGGTCTGAGTCTAATATCTTGACATGACAGATTTTTACTCGACGGCGAGGCAAAGCGAAACCGTTAATGAAAATGTTATAGCACCACATAGTTGCGATTGAACCGTCACAATACGTGTCATCACAAATAAATATCAATAATGAATGCTATTGTTGCAAAACAGTGACTTTGGCGCAATGAAGACTGAATCGCTTCTTAGCCAAAGTTTGAGATTCACGACATATAAAATGTAAATCACTGCCATATTCACGCATGTAGTTTTAGAACTGTGCAAAAACAAAAATCTACGATATTGATTTAGGCAACGCTGACACTGGAAACATGGGTAGGTTATATTTATTAAGCCCACGGTTATCAATGAGAAATTTGCGATGGTCTTGAAATGAAGCTTAGATAACCATTAGGCGGGATATAGCAAGCTGGTGCCTCAGAAACAGCTGCGAAAAGCGCTACCCTAATTGTTTTTACTTGCTGTCATTGATTACAAAAGGTCAGATACAAGTTTCCGTTCGACTAAAAGCTGAAGCAGGATAGGTTCTTTGAGGCCGTTTCATTGATTTGCACTAAGTATTTCCTTGACTTACCCTTAAATACTTTATTAACCTGCAAACTTTGAAATTGTGGGGACATTCCCCCCATTCCCCCTGGCTACGCGCCTAGTGGCAACCGTATTCTGGTTGTAGGGTAGGCTACAGACCAGAGCAGGAATTGGTGGTTGAGCGAAGTTTATGTGCACACCGATTCGGTAAATCAAATTAACCAACATAAATATCAAAATTCACGATAATTCAGTTTAGCTAGTCCACCGCTCTTCAACCGGTGTGCACGGTGCACCCTAGGGTGCATCAAAATATGCATGGGGTGCACCACTACGAAAGGGTTCACAAGGGTGCATCACAAACTTGTCACATTAAACATACTGTTTACAAAAACTTTCTGTTAGCAAAAATGAACCATTAACCAACCAATGACTTTCAGGATTTAACCTAGACTTTGCACATTCTAA
>JGI24158J21664_10008080_pt1 | contig 13984 bp, 11 predicted proteins | sample Ectturendosymbi3_FD_21664 | JGI IMG/M metagenome (IMG submission 21664) | reverse complement strand
AGAGGCAGTCAGCAAGTGCCTACTTTACATGGGATATCAAATGAACATTATGCAATGCATGCAACCCAACTTTTTTGACCGGTCAGGTGTACCGCATGCTCATGTCGATTGTGCACCATGCATGGGGTACACTCGACAGAAAAAGTACCCTTTTTAAATTGATTGTAAAGTTTTTTCTGAAGGGCGTTGTTTTTATTTTTTGGAATGATATTGCGTATATAGAGTTGCTTTATTGTGTGACAAACTTTGAGCTTGTTTGGACTTGAAATAAAGTAGCAGTGGTCGAAAATGCAAAAACGTGTCGACTGTACCCCACCTTCCCCTACACCTAATTTGGCACAAGTCTTGCACAACGCTTTTATAGCAGAGTCTTTTCAGTGGTTTTGTTATAGGATATTAATTGATTTCTAAAAATCAGTACACCTTTCTCGAAGTTATCTCAAAAATTTTAATATCTGTTTCTCAACATATAAAAGCTTTATTGCTACGATTATTTTTGCTGTGCTCAACTGAAACTAATCACAAGCCAGTGGAGATGAATTCACATGAACTCAATTCACTGGGAATTGAAGTTCACGAAAGGGATTTATGGCTTGCAACTTTCGCGTAAGTTGCTCCGTTGTTTTGTTTCGTTTGTTTTCAGTTAGTATTCTGGATGTTGGATATAATGAAGAGAAAAAATTTTTTATTATGCTGGTTTTGAAATTCTAGTCTGGATTGGTCTGCGGCGGAATCTACATTAAGTTTGAGTTTTTACATTTAGCTTTCCAGGGGTGGAGGTTCGCACCTCTGTCCCCCTTGTCAGTTACGCAACTTTTTCGACTGTTTTGGATGTAAAACGCTATGGTTCAAGCACGCGTTTGCTGGTCTATAGTAAAAGCGTCCACATCGTGGTTGTTGACAAAAAAAGTTTAAACCTGCTGAGATGAACAACCACGTAAAAATGTTCTTGAACCCTTGAAAATTTGACAACTTTTTATCGTAATGATATCGGAGTCAGACGCAAAGGTTGTAGAGGCAGGGCTGATTGGTTCGATTATTACATTGCCATCAATAACGCCTAAACTATCGTTAGCCTAGTGTGAGATTTACGATGGAATACCTGAACTAGTTTAATGCATTGCTATGAGCTACTTTCATGCTGTCACCTTCTCGTGTTTTGTTTTTAACAAATAATTTGACTAGTCTGTCAGCTCGCATAAGGTCACTGGTTGAGATAGCTGTAAACCATTGCAAGAGATACAAATAACTGATCGAGATATGACGATGGACAAGGCGACTTTCTATAGGGCGAAGTTGGAAAGAGCGCAACTCGTAATAAAAACTTCGCTATATGTTAGATTAGGAAAAAGCGTTGAATCGAAGCTTTCATTATTTTGACAAGTCATTTGAAACGAAAATGAAAACCTTTGATTGTTCCTACACACAACAGACTCACCACCCTGTTTGTAAATATCAAAATTAAAACCTTGTTTGTGAACTTGCTCTTTAATGTTTTGTTGGGTAAATCTTGAATAAGACACATACAGTATGGACTATGTTACCACCTATGGTAAGAAAAAAGGAAGTGCAAATTTAAAAATCGAATGTTGCTACTTATCCAGTCAGACTTGCGTATCTGTCAATAAATGCGCACCTCTGCCATTCAGCTTTCTAAATTCAGTGCTTCGTCAGTTCAAGGTGAAATTGGTGTAAAGGCAGTTGCGTGCAAGAGAGCTAGCCAAGCATGCTAAAACAAGTGGCAGCTTTTTACTGACAGGTTCTTGTGAGAGAGAAACTTTTGTCCCTCTTTTGCTTTCGACATTTATCCAAAAAGCTAAAAGCACGATTTTTGCTAATGATAGATAGATAGATTTACTTGGCGGTACTGAATTACTTGCGCTAGATATACTCTCTAAAACAGCGAAAACGTCGGAGCACCGAAAAAACACAGGTTATTTAGTCAGGTGCCCCATAAATTAGCTGAGATTGATAAAGGTTTCCATGATGAAACATTGTGTCGACCGCAAGTCGTGCTGTTGCAGTCCGATGTTTAAGTTGCGGAATTATTGACCAAATTGTGAAGAGGTTACTCTTGTCGNGCACAAATGACCATAATGAGCGCAATTTCAAGACCTGACGTGTTTTCACCAAACTGAAGAACAAAGTGCAGCAAATATACAAAAGCAAATATAGCAACAAGCAAATACAGCAGAAAAATGTATAATCCAGAACAGTTACCATGCAGTTTTTGCCAACAACTTATTTTGGCTGATGGAGTCAGTGCTGGCGCTACCATTAGGCGAACTAGGCGGCTGCCTAGGGCGCTGCCGCAAAGGGGGCGCCAAAAATACAATTGTGTGGTTCAATAAGTGACGAACGTTCACCAAAAAAAAAGAATGAACTTGATGAAAGTGAATGAAACACCCGTTTACGCACTTTATGAGACGATAAAGGTACTGTTGCAACCTCTCCTTTGGTGGTGCGTTGAATGTACGATTCACTACGAACGGGATGAACGCGAAGAACAACACCCGTATATTAGTGGCGCGAACAAGCTATAATGGAGTGATTGCGGCGTGGAATCTCCGCCGATATTAACTTGAGAATGATTGAACATAATGACTAGCGCACGCGGAGAGTGATTGAGGTGCATGATCTTTATTGTTGCTTGCTGCCACAGTGTAAAGCTTTCCGATCGCAACAATGCTACACTATCAGGTTTACTGCAGAAGGGTTAATATTTTTCCTAATAATTTCAATTCCACACATATTAGACAAACTATGTTGCAATTTGGTATAAATTTTATTCATGTAATAAACGTTTCTAATGTACAAAGCGTCCTTCGTATTTCCGTGACGAATGAGATGAGTAGAGTAAGGATCTTTCCACAGGAGGGGCGGGCGCTAGAATGGATCTTGCCTTGGGTGCTCACAAGTCTATCAATGGTGTGCTGTCAGGACCAGCAAAGCATGCCCTCCAGGCCATACTTTATCAAGCTAACGGCAAAAATCTAAGGTTGGCACCTCTGTTCGTTTCAATTCTTGGTTACTGAATTTTCCTGGCTGCGCCGCTTTTACCCGTGACGTGTATGTCGGAAAGCCTTCACTAAATCTTCTTTCGCAGTCATCAAGTGTATTAGGAAACGTCAGATTAGGAAACGCTGCCGAAACGCCAGCATTATTGGCGTTAGTAGTCTAGTTAACCACTCAGATTTAGATTAGAGGACGCACCACCTTAATATACGTAACAAAGAAATACCAGCTGGCATGCAACATAACCAACATTGGTAATCTTTGCGAACGTCAGAGCTTTGTTTTGCATGGAGACCTTCGACGATTGTTACAACACCAGACTGTAAAAACGTTTTTGAGGCCTATACTAGAATTTTTGTTTATGTGAATGCTGTAACGCCCAGGGGCGGATCTCGCCAGTACGTTTAGGGGGGACGATATCAGTAACATGTGGTAATCAAGTCTCATTACAGGTTCACTACTAAAAGAAAGATGAAGTATACTTCACAACATTGTTGTGATAAAACAATGGACACAAAATGGCCTTATATTACGAATACTGTTTTCTTAGTTGTACAAAATCATGGTTAATAAAGTCACTTAGGTTTCAGGGGGGGTGATCGCCCCAATCGCCCTCCCTGGATCAGACCGTGGTAACGTCTGTTACTTGTGTAGATAATATTTTGATGAATTTGGTATTCAAATAAACTCGGTATGCATCGAATAAATTAGTTTGATGTGAAAACATCGTCCTTAAAACGTGTTTTGGATGAAGGGGTTTTGGAATGGACCTTTCCTAGGACGCACCGGTAAATTTAAGATGCACAAAGAGAATGCGTTTGTTTACGTTTAAACAGATTGTGCCACGTTTAATTGAGCAGGATGACGTCATAAACTATGAGGGGGCGATGAAAATGGATCTTCTCTAGGGCACTGGAATTGTTTGCGCCGGCCATGGGATGTAGCACATGCGTCTTGCGTATAAAGATGGAAAACTTTTGGAAACATACGAAAAATGGTGAAAGGGCTTTTTGGAATAATTTAACTATCGCAATGCTTTGAACTTTTTAAAGCAAAATGCCAGGTGAGCCACTTGTACAAATGACACAGCCAGTGCATTCAGTTCATTATAGGGTTTCACCCTGGGTACCCGTTGGGGCATCGTGCGTAGAGTCACTTTTCCAACAGGTTGAAAGTTTCTCCAGGGTGGGTTGCTGGCCCTCCGCTGGATAAGACGACTGGTGGGCCCTTCACCTAGGCATGTCGTCGTGTCGGTCCCCCGATATTTAATTGGAAGCCTGGACACTCCCGCAGCAAGTTTGGTGAAAAACGAGGGGGCCACTCCACTTGAAAGAATTACTGCGGTAATCTTTGTGTAGGAGAGGCCAAATCCAATCAGCTCATGCTGGTAGCAGGAGGTCCCGCGGCGATCACTACAGCTGTTCACTACATCTGAAAGTATACATTTAGTTGAGGTGCACAAATTATCTTGCACCTTGGGCGTAATGTTTGTCCTTANGTTAGTGTTGAAGGCTGCACAAATGAGCATAATATTCAGTTCAAATTTTATTTAGATTCGCTCNGAGGCGGATGCATGCCATCACGTAGCAATAAAATATAAACTAATATGGCAATGACGAGGTTTGTTGTCTGTGGNCATTACAGGGAATCCTTTTATTCCGATCACTGTAGTAGTGTTCATTTCTCTGTCTCTTAAACCGATGATTCCCAGCCGGTGGGTCGCGGCCCCAAATTGGTTTTAACGCGTTGTCGGATATTTTTGCAGTTATGAACTGCTCCGTCTTAGAATACCGCTGATAATTTATGTTTATTACAGTGACAAATAGTAGCCTACTACAACGAGTAAAGAGCGCGTGTAGAATAATATGCACAGGGACGCCTGAAGATGGAGGCATGGCGGAGGCATTCATCCCTCTGTTCTTTCAAAAGGGAAGCAACGGGGGCGGATGTGCCTTTTCATCATAGGTTTAGGAGAGGCCAAATTTTTGGGTTTGTGGAGGATTTTTTCCCGAATTTCTCCAAACTTCTCCGAAAAGTTTTTTGTGCAACTTTTGCCTACAAATTCTCTCCTACCAAGATCATTAAGACCTTTTTTGTTGTGACCTCCAAAAAAGGTCTTCGTGTGTTTTTCTGCAAACTTTGGGCGCCATTTTTTGAAGTCAAGCAAAGTTGGGCGCCATTTTTAAGCGGATTTTCAGGGATGTTGCCCAGATTTTAAGCAAATCAAACTTTCGGGGGTTCGCTTTCACCTTCTGCACTCCCACCTCCAACACCACTGCTGTTTATAGCATTGTCATAGGTAATTTCGTAGTTTATCAAGATCGACTTGAAACATAGTCATTGCAGCTTTTCAACCACCCATAAAATTCAGAATGATTTTCTATGATTTCTGTTATTATTTTTGAGGTCAAGTTTGTTGATGAACAGAAACAAACATAATTGGCAACGATTTTTATTTAATACGTTTCCACTACCGTAAACTGTTGTACTGCTCCCCCTGCCCTACCGCTGCTCTGGCGTCGCTACATATGCATGTTGTGTCAACAAACTTCGCCAAAACGTTTGTTACAAACCTGAATATGACGTCATATTATGACGTCACAAACAGCGTACATCCAGTAACAATGACCACCATACGCCGCTGCTTGCTTAATACTAGGATTTGGTAGGGGGGCATCCAATCAAGCAGTCGCCCCGGGCATCACCAGATCTCTGCACGTCACTGGTCGTCTTACAGATTAGCATATGTGCTGTTTGTTTTGCAAAAAATGAAACTACAGTGAATCTACCATGTGAAATGATAGTGCCTTTAATCTTGTCGGGTGTTACTTGAACATCTTCAGATTTGTACGTAATACCTGGGGTCGGGCGCTTATGTAATATTATCGAATGGGGTCGCGAGATCAAAAATGTTGGCAACCAATATCTTAAACCAAGTACGGAAATGTCAATGCAGGGCGTCAAAAATCAAAAGGCTATCAACTACTAACGCTAGTAACGTTATGAGGAAGTGCGATTTCATTGATATTTGTTGCAGTATTACTGGTAAAGTTTTATGTTTGAGCAGTGAGACACTAAAAATTGTCAGTTTTTGAAGCATTATGTGCTTGTGAAATCCTTTAAACCGCTATAATAACGAATAAGCCGCAAAGTTCGCAAAATAGCTTTTTTTGGCATCAGAATTACACCAACCACGGGTATTTACCCGAATGATACGGTTCCACTGTCGTTTTGTATATTTTCGTTTTGTATGACGAGTAGAAAATTACTGACTAAAATCATGCGGAGATACCCAGGGCCTCTCCTGTGACTCACATTTCGTGTTTCAATATCAGAAATCGGATCAGTGTTTCATTCAACGTCGTTTGCAAAGATATTATCAAGATTTGAATGTGTTTAGAAACATTTGCAGCAAATCAACCATTAGCCAATTCCTTTGCTGCAGTCACAATATGACAGATGCCAGGTGCATGTGTTTACGACCGATGACAACTGAAAGGTCCTGGCAAGTTGTAATAACATATCGAAAGATCATTTTATGGACAGAAAACATCAACGTTTTGAATAAACATGTTAATTGTTGATAAAAACTTTGCCTTGGTCAAAAGACTGTTCCCCTCCCTTAAACGTCAGGTTTGTAACCCCTGTTTAACTGTTTTTAAGCGTATATCAAATCATCGTAATCAATAACGTTTTTTATTGAATCTTATACGCATGGCTTATGACTAATGTCGAATCGTTACACAAAGACTGTGACTCAGCCACGTAACTGATTTAATAACTTCACATTTCACACCTGGTTTACCTCTTGGGAGTATCGCTGGGAAAGCAACCAACGGAATTGTTGCAATACAACCACCCCACTTGGTCATTATTTGCCCTCTGGGTTATTTGCTGTGGGTGTGGACACAGTTCTCGCCCCGCCAACCTTTCGTGACGTATTTTGGTCACATGGTCAAACCATCGTATTTGAGATCTGTCTGTTTGGAAAAGAAGCGGCTCAAAATTCAGAAGTTTACGAATTTCACAGTTGCGCACTTTATCGCGAATCATTGTCTCGTGAACTTTTCGCAAAAATTCCATCTCTGCCTTCCCTTGTACTTGCGGTCACACTCTTTCGGTCATAACCCAAGATCCATTAGGCCTACCATAGAATAGAATTGAAAAAAGTCCAATGTGAAAAGTCACAGCTCAGCGCTGTTTGAAATCTCCCGTTTTGTGAACATGGAACGTGCACATTACTGCGTTTGCTTCACCAATCCATGTATTAATCACCTTGTTCCGCCTTTCGTCACTCGCGAATCCCACCGCAAGGTACTTGAACTTCTCGACCTGCTGCAGTTCAGCAACAATCCGCTCAATTGGAAGGTAAACTGGTTTGGGCTTCTGGAAAGACGAACTATGGTGCCTCGGTCTCATTCGTGTTCATTACCACACGCAGGCTGTCGTCCTTATTGCTGACTGGTACATAGCTGTGGTCTTTGATGTGTCTAGCAGCATTTTATCTTTTGCTGATGAGGTTGCATTACTTTGCTACTCTGCGAGTGAGCGGCTTCCCAAATTTCATTTTAACCCTTGCCACAACTTGGGCTCCGGGTTTTCGCACCTCATTTCACCGTGAATGCAAAAAAGTTGGGCGGTTTACTGACGCCAGTCCGCATACGTTAATTCCTTTGGTAGGATAACATTTTTCACCCCCTGGTTTAACCAAGCGTTTAGTTTTACCATACTTCGTGGTTGTCATCCCGAGCCCTACATAGCCGAGTACCTGATAAAATGACAGCTGCCTTGAACAACCGTCACTGCGCTTCCACGTCCGCTGTGCATTCAAAAAGCTTTCGGTTTAAGGAGGGTTAGCTGCAAAGATATTTTCCAGATCCCTGTCTACCAGAGTTCCCTACTTTATTCGGTATAGGACCTCGTATAGTCCTGTACATTCGTGTTAGCCCTGTTGTTTTTTCTGAATGTAAGTTGCAGACTAGGTGATGATCGATCGACGGTTCTCCAATCGTTTTGACGCGAACACCCAAAATTATTACTGTTTGGAACAAGTCAGCTGAATCTATGCAGAACTTAATCACCTGACCATTATTCCAACGAATCTCGGCATCAGGTTTGCTTGTGCGAATATCTGTGTTGGAAAAGAGCGCAGTGTATTGTAAAGAGCATTCATTTATGCACAGTGTATTGTTACAACACATTTACAGCAAAACTTCCCGTTGCCTGTTAGGCTAACATCACCCTGTTGACCGATCACACCTTTCTATTCACCACAGTCGTTTCCAAAGTCTGCACTGAAGTCTCAGAAATGCCGTGTATTCCTTTTCTTTAACCTTTGTAGGGCATCACTAGTTTTCTCCGGGAATTCAGGACAGCGTGCACTTGCGTTTGGGACATATACGTGTTTTAAAACAGGATCGGTCTATCAGCTTCAGCTTTGACACGCACACCTTTCCTCCCAGTACGATCCATACATCAATACAGCCTGCAAGCTGAGGGCTAAAAAGTATACCCACCCCAGCCCGGGAAGCCTTTGCTGGCTCAAAAACGGAGTAAAAGCGTTTCTATCCATCGTCCAGCTCAACAGTGTTAGAGCCATGAGGCTTAGTCGAAGAAATGCTAACAACATCCAGAGAATATCGTTTGGCTTCTGCGACCAGTTCATGCTCTTTTTCTGTGAGTGAAGTGATGTTTCATTTTCCAACCAGCATCCTGCAAGATTTCCATTTACACGCGGATTTTGAGTCTCCCAGGCGCGGATTTATCATTAGGCTGAAAAACTTAAGCCTAGGGCTGAGTTTGGTGTCCCCAAAATATTGGGAGTAAGGACAATTTCCAGCATTTCTGTAAGCAATTTGTTTGTATTTTTGTTTTGGTTCAACGCACGTTTTTTTACTGTGCCGCTGACAAAAATCTCTATAGAAGAATGAGCGCGAAGGACTGAAGTGAATGACCATGAGCATTCTCTTTTTATGGCGTTGATAATTGGTTATTGTTACGTATAATATGTGGGACAAAAGGACTGAATCAGTTTTTCAGATTACAGGAGGCCAGTGAGATATTTTCGTTCAGCCCAAGTCTCCCTCTTGTTGCATTTTATGGGTAGATACGGGGTAAAAACAAGACTAGCCTGCACTGTAACCAAGGCTGCAGATATTCAGTGCAGCAAAATGTCAACTGAATGTAATGCCGCGCATGTTAAGTTGGGATGTTCTTTGACTTCAATTGTTTTGCAGTAATCTTGGGCCATTCGGTTCTAGAGCTCTATGCATAGAAAAAGATTTTAACTACCATTGAACTAGACACATATATTGAAGTATTAATAGGCCAATTTGTATCTTGAGCTTCATAGCTTAGTTAGCAAAGTGATTTTCACGTGCAAGTTGTTTTCTGTTTTTCAAAATAATCAGGATAACGGTGGATCTACAGTAGGCTCACTTGCATTAACTTGAGAATATCGAAATGTACATATGAGAGTGTTTCTAGCAAGCGAAGGAAAGCATCTGCCAAAGGANATTCACTGCGAGCTGTTATTGAATTGACGAAAGCAATAACTCAGGTTCAGTGTGCCAGAAATGTCAACATCAGAAGTGGATAAAGATCCTGCGTTTTTCATTCGGATCCGGAGTCAAAAATTTGCGAGAAACCGGGCCCTGAGTCACTTTTCACTTTCGGCAGCAGCAGGAGCCTGCTTGGGTTTCATATATGGCATTTCTTAAGCAAAATGATGCTGACTTTCGGTTGAATCGATGGTAGTCGAAGTCTGAACAGAAGTCGGATTCTCAAATTTGAAAATTTTTCGAACCCGAACCCGGATCCGGATTCCAAAAAATTTGAAACAGGAGCGGAGACTGAATGTGTGACTACGGCCACCTCTGCTTTCCAGAAGGGACCCCAATTTAAACTAGCCTAGGGCACCGAGAATGAAAATTCCCATCTGCCCTCACCAACGCCTAGCGGATGAAAAGTACGACTTCCACTTTAGGAGGCAGATGGCTGAGATTGTGGCGAATTCTTGGAGCTATCAATACTGCCCGAAGTCCGAACGCAGTCCTTGTTCCACGCTGGGAGACTGATGCGCGATGGTTTGATTGTTTTATACGCATTTCATGGTATAGTAGTTGTTCAAGTTGCACCTTTGGAAAAGCAGTAACGCCATCATGTACACAGGAAAGTTTGCGGTAAGAAGGTCTACAAAGGGAAGGCGTCGCGACGGCTTCACTTGTGTAGGGGAGGCTTGCATTTAGTCTACTACATGAGCAAACATGCAGCAACTACTTCCGTCAAATTTCAAATCTTATAAGGTCGTCCGTTAATTGTATTTTTTGTCCGATGATTTGAAGTGTTTTTCAACTTGTTCATCGTTCTTTGTCCGATTGTTGCTTACGAGGTTGGTGCAGAAACCTAAGATGTGATTGAGGTTTTTCAGACAAGCGAAAATGTCATTTTATGCAGACAATCCTCATGATGACTACGAAGAAGAAGGAGACATTTGGGTTATCACTATTCGTAGGTGCGCCATAGTTATCAGTTTTTTGGGCTGTGTTGAAAATGATAAATTTTATCTCTTTTTATTACTGCGGTACAGTGTAAACTTCAGGAATGCTACAAGTGAAATTTCCACGCCACCGTTTTGTAAAACTTAGTGTTTATAGTTGGTTATACGTAACTCAGCCTGTTTCGTTTATTACAATTTGAAATAACTGCTTCAAAAAATGTTTGCGCCAAGATTATCTTCGACACATTTTTCTTCCACGATTTTCCTCAATACATTTTTGAGAATGAGTGTTTTTCCAGTTTTTTCTATAAATATTCAAAAACATTTGTGTCGGAGATTTTCTAAACCTTTCTTTGATTTTTTCTCATAAGCGTAAAGTCACCGCTTTCTTTTCCAAATTAATATAATCACTGTACACTGAATTAAAAGCAATTAATCATTTTCTGTGAAAGCTACTGCATGTTATCCCGAGTAAAACAAAAATCAAAAATCTTGATTGAATAAATTGCTTTAGTTTTCTCATTATCAACGGTAAAATATTGTTTCTCATTGTCGAGACCTACCGATGCGAACAGTTAGACGCAAGTTCTCTAGGCTTTATTTGACAAAAAAACTCAACGATAATATGAAAATGCATGAAAGCGAACCACTATCTAAAGGCATCAAATTAGTACAACTCAATGCAGTTAACGCAGACGACCTGAATCAAAGAAAGGACTGGCACCGATCAGGTCGCTCTAAAAGGACAGGTGAGACAACACGTGAGACGTAATTAGACAATCAGCGCGACGCGACAGCGCGACGCGACGGCGCAGGGATGTCCGGGGCGTGACTCAGAAATGCGCTACACTACACCTCATTCATCCAGCGCTTCAACACACACCTGTACGAATTTCGTTCCACGTTGGAAAAAAACGTTCATCCGGTTGAAAAAAGTAGTTAAAAATTACCTTGTACTAGTTACAGCTGACCTGGCATTTTCGTTCTCCGAAGTGGGTCATTGACATCGACGTTCAAACTCTACATTAATTTATCAAGATAATGGACTGAACGTCAGCGCCTCAAGTTTGTGCAGGGGGTGCAGTGCATCAGGGGTGCTTTCTGAAAATGAGTGTCGTCAGCAAAACAATTCTTGAAGGTTGAAACGAACTTTAACAACTTTTGTTTGGCGCAGGACTAGTAAGAAAAATGTAATGCCGTGGTGTTCATTCCCGTATTTTGGCATATTTCATTGAATTCTCGCAATGCTTTTTGCTTTAAATTGGTGCACATCAGAACTTTGAAGTTGACAGTATAAGCAAGGTTAAGACAAAAGCTGCGGATAAATGTAACATCTTGCAATGAATGTGTTGTACAAAGAATTCAGGAGTTGACTTAGTTTTATGAATAACTACCATGATTTGCTTTTTTGTCTGCAAAAGCGGTGACAAAAAACAACTGCTGATTCTATTTGAAGAAGAGCTGATGATCCTACTGAGTAGACGAAATATATGCTCTGTACTCTGATATGATCATAGGGTCTGATGCTTCGCTATTAAAGGATTCCTTTTGATAGACACTGCTGGACAAGTATTGTTTTTGGATGGACTTGGTGTTTTCAGTTTCAAACGCTTCATATGCATCAGTTTTCCTGTTTGTTTACCGACACGAACAGCAGGAAACAATGCAATTGCAATCGTGCGAGAAGCGTTACGACCACGTGAGAGTTATAACCAACACAGCGCCTCATTTACATTAAATGACTAGCCCGCACCCGTAAAAAATCGATGACTAGCCCGCACCCGTAAGTGACTAGCCCGCACCCGTAAAAAATCGATATTGTTAATATCACCGCTGTTATCCACTTGACGCTTCGCTCGATTTTGATCAGAAAATTGTCGCCTTATGACATCTGCTCGAAAGATTGAGTGTTTCATCTTGTTCGTTGAAATTTCTGAACTGGTCGAGTAAGCCTCGCATTTGCTTCGATTTCTCGGCAAAGTGCAGTCAGCCTGAAACGTTATCACCAGATAGACTTCCCGCAACAGCCAGCGCAATACCGTTTCTCAACTCTTGTGTCGAGACTCATTAGGGGAAAAGGCGATTAACTTGCACTCGTGGCGGAAATTAAACAGGTCACGTCACACGAAGTCACTGTATTCTTGTAGGGCAAAATGTCTGATTGAACGTGTGGTTGGGAAAATATTTCCTGAAGCCACAAAATACAAAGCCTGTGCTTGTTAGAAATAAAATGCTCGGAGTTTTCGCCGCCAAATTGCCATTGGCTGTGACTGCAACCAAGATTGATGTTGTGTAAGAAACCTGTTCTCAATGGCTGCTGAACATAGTTTGCTTGCAAGACCCAACATCGGAGAAATAATTCCACAAAAACGAAGCTATTGCAGTTACAAGGTGCAGCGGTTGGGTTTAGTGAAACAAGGGGGGCAATGACTTGCTGAAAAGCACGTAGTTCTTCTTCTTCGTGGTTTGATTCAGTTAAGACGTCCTTGAGCGCCAAGGACTGACCTTGAGTTTGCCATCAAAACGCGTTATGTCCTTGATTCTTGAAAAACATCTTGTTTTCCTTGAATACTTTCTAGCGTCCTTGAAAATTCTTGAATATTTTTAAAATTGTTGATTTAAGAAACTATTGATAACGTTAAACATTCAAGAACCAAGAATAAATAATGCAAATGGACAGAGCAATGTATAGATTTGTTCCATCTTCAACAGTTTTGTTATAAAAATGAATTTATTGAAGAAAGGCTGTGTCGTTATAATACGTTTTGTTAATCGTTCAACTTCGTACATGGTTAACATAGCCCGACTTGCTCATACGTGATTCAAGCTTTCTGAAAGCAGCCCACCGTACCCAGTGGCGTGCAGAGGAAGGGGGGGGAGGCGACAAACGGGGCAACGGCCCCGGGTATCCAAAGCAAGGTGGGCATCCAAAGAGAGAAACTGCAAAAATTTAAAAAAATTTGTAAGGCTACTAAAACCATATTTGTAGGGCTACTAACACATGCTGCATGGATTTAATTTTTCGAAACTTGTGTTCTTTGTCAACACTAGTTTTTACGTACTCAACCGCCAGTAATTCTAACATCCTCAATGCCAGGGACCTATGCTCTTGTTGTGCGTCGCACACCCAATCAAACTGATAGTGACGTGACTTTGCCCTGATCAAGCTATCAAGGGAAAATCACAAAAAAGGATTGAATAATAATTACGGCCGTTTAATTGATTTTGAGCCAAATTTCAGAACTGTCCTGTTTCAACTTGCTTTGTTTTAGCTGACTTTTGATGCATTACTAGTTCCCGTTCTTTTCTTGATGTGTCAACCCTGGGTGTGCACTAATGCAGCTTCACACCTGTGCTTGCAATATGTGGATCATTTCAAGCCTGGTCACTAATTGGCAGTTGAGGCGGATTCAGTCCCGTCGCCACGGGGATGCTTTGGTGGGCTTCGCCCCTACAGGCAAAGCCCCAAGC
>JGI24158J21664_10008079_pt1 | contig 13984 bp, 6 predicted proteins | sample Ectturendosymbi3_FD_21664 | JGI IMG/M metagenome (IMG submission 21664) | reverse complement strand
ACTGCTTGGCTGATGAAACTTCCTGTTAAGCAACACTGCGTAAAAACATAAACAAACCAAATGGCTGTTTGACAGCTACACAATATGCTCCCTTGAACACTACAAACTACACAACACGCCTGCTTGGAAGCTGCTCAATAGCCATACTGCACTCTACTACAGTTGGTCGCGCACACAGATAGAATCTTTGTTACATATTTCTTCACTCAAAAAATTGATGTTTTCAGCTGTTTAATGGTTGTATCACAATTAAGTTACATATGCTTGGCTGAACTATAACCTGTCTTGATTGATACTCTGAAATACGCAATTATCTCACCAAACATCTTCAAACTAACGTTACCCCACATTGAATAAGCGAGATATGTTTTCACAAATGACACAACTTCGCTCGCTTTTTACGTTACCAGTCTCGTTCTACACCGTCGTTACCTAGTCAAATAAGTCATGGGCTTTTCACATTGGCACCGTGCTGATAGTAAGTGCGATTGTAAGACTCTTCAAACAAGCGTAAAATCGCTTAATTTCAGCTTTTTTCTTGAAAATATGCGTCAACCACCTTGCTTTGCGAAATACTTCCTCATTTAAATGCCCTATTTCTGGGTAAGCTTCACCGGTAGTCCCGTACAGTGCATGCGCGACAGACATCGACTGCTTGCACCAAACAGCTGATTTGCGTCTCAACCGCTGGGATAAAACAGGGTCGCTTTCTTTTTTCTCTTTCTGCCCAGAGTGAAGAAGGTACATCAGCTGGCACACGGTGAAGCACTGCGCCACCTACCACCTGACGAATGTTGACACTGAAATGCTCTTTTCAACCGATAGCCTGCAGGCGTGTCGAATGAGTAAAATACGTAAGTTTTGTTCTAACAATCGCACAAGCTCCATTACCTATTGCATTACAGCTGTCCTATCATGGTCCAACTTAAAACAGTACATCCGCCCATGCTGCCTAATAAACGTAAACTGAGAAGGTCAAAGTCCGAAAAGTCCAATAGCCTACGTCCAAGTATGTACTTTTCACGATGAGTGTAAGCAAGGAATCGATCAGCAAATTTTTAATAGGAAATCGATTTCCTATTAAAATTTGCTGATCGATTCCTTGTTTACACCCATCGTGTAAAGTACATACTTGAATAGAGATATGTGCAAGTTTGAATCATCGCAAAAAAACGAAAGCAGATGGCAGTCGACTGATTCCTCGAAGGCATACAGACACACTAGTGCTTTTAAGAGCCTACATCCAAATGTTTGATGAAGATTCGCAAAAAAATGCTCAGTTACACGTTTTTACCTTATCGTTCTACTTTAGGGATTATATAATGTACATTTCCTTTAAGAATTACCGTTATAAGCATAAACACTGCCACTTCTGAGAAAAGGGCCTCTGTAGTTGTCGTTGCTGAACAATGCTACGCTGGGTTGGAGCAAAACATGGAATATCTTGCAAATTCGTATTACAATTATGAATACAAAAAACATTGTGCGTTTGTCAAAACCATCCCTGAAATAAGATTTCTTGCTTCATTATTTCGAATGCGATGCTGTGTGGTAAGTTGTAACAATGACCAACAATCGTAAATTGTTGTGCCGACTCAAACTGACTTGATTAGCTTAAAGCAATAGATGCGCAGCAAAGTAAAAACGCACCAACAAGAAAATAAAAAACGTTTTATTTATAATAATAATAATTACACAGCGCTTGATGGTTGTAACAAGAAAGCCATCGCTAAACCTGCACAGTCCAGAGGCGTCGCCTATGAGATGTCCAGTGCGGTGCTGCAAGGCCTGGCTGCTTGTAATTGGGTTCCCCCATTTGTTGTTCAGTGAAAAAAACATGTATTTTGGATTAACTTCGTGAAATCTTTCGACTAGTTCTCAGTTTTTGGGAAATTCCTCTTCGGAAGTAAATGATGATAGCTATTTTAGTCATTCGCTTTTACTTAAATGAAGTTTTGGCCATTTTTCTCCTTGACATTTTGTTACTCTAAAAGAGCTTAAATATAATTTATGAATGTGACTTGTTTCTGCTGTTTGGGCCCTCCAACACCTAAAACCTGAACTTGAATGAAGCACCCAGTGCGCCATCTACCATCTGCATGAACTACCACGAGCATGGTGAGCAGTGAGGTAAGTGCTGTTCGTCATATCTTGTGAGTCGCAAATGAAAGCAAGACAACAATACAACAAGACGATATTTGGTAACGTTGGTCGTGCATAAAAAGTATCATTTACAAAGTGAGTAATCAGGTCAGTTTCGTCACATTCACTTTTATGCTCCTTTCAGAGTGCCACTAGTGGTCTGTGGTGCCCATCTCCGCTTGCTTGCTCCTTGCACCACACGGCTGCTTTCGCAGTGAATGCTGCACTGGTGGCGAGTCAATGGCAACACCGCGGTTGAACCGTTTCCTTGCTCCCATCCCATCAACGCCGAGCACTAAGCTGGGCAGGCCGCAAGTACCGTTTTTCAAGTCTTCGGTATGACCCGGCACGAGTTTTGGTGGCGCGTACTCAACCAACTGTACCACTTAGCCGGCAAACTGAGTAATCTACAGCCGTAATTACAATTTTTTTCTTTGTAGCTGTAATCTCGAACAAGAGCTCCGTGTAATCTATATTTTGTGTATTCTTAAAATGATTGTTTCGAAAATATTTTGTTTACACAATTTCTGCCTTGCAATATTTTAGGTTTCGTTTAAGCATTAATGACACCTCATAAACTAAATCCAGACCAATATTCTGTAAGGGGCAATGAGATTGAAATAAATGTGCACACATCTTTCAATTAGGTAGGATTAATTAATCCAGTCGCTGTGGAATCTTTACTTCCCAGATCTACTTTCCCATTTACCAATTGTCAATTTGGATGGAAAGTTCGTGTTATTAAAAAAAGTCGAAAATTGAAGGAAGCTTATTTAGTTAGTAGGCAATGCTTTTAAAGTAAACATAAATATAGAAACAATGCACTGCTTTAATTAGGATTTGCTGAGTTACGGTTTGTGCAGTAAAGGTTATTAAAAAAGTGTCAGGGGTTATTAACCTGGGGTACGTGAACTTCTTAGGGGTCCATGATTGTGTTTTATGGGGTCCGTAAACTAAAATCCAATTAAGGAAATACGCTAGTTCTTACTCCCATTTATGCCATTATTCAACTTAATCGCGCCACAACCACAACTATAGTCTAACTCTAACGTGTTGACGTTGCAAGTCGACTGACCTTTTCTATTATATTTCATGGTGACGGCAACTGGGGGCAGGCCGAAGCCCTGAAGCCTGAAATTTGCTTCTTGCTGGGGTGGTTAAGGTGCTCACGCTGAGAAACGACCAATCTAATTTCTCAACAATCGAAAAATCTTTGACAACACCAAGGGTCTCGCTGCGGTTTTGGGTGCAGTGAAAGGGCTCCGCAGAGACAAAAAGTTTGAGAACCACTGGTGTAGATCCAGCCGGAAATTAAAAATGTCGGTTTCGATACGGAGTTGTTCTCTGTGCAAGCCGTTGGATAGCTTTTCAACATTAAATGAATTACGTTTAAATTCCGTCAGTAATTGATCACTGGTTTTCCATTCATGCAACTAGTCTCCACAAAGGAGACGGGCTTGAACCCTTCAGCAAAATGTAAAAAATAGGAAATCGATTTCACGTAACACTGCGATCTTCAGTTCAAATATAATCTATTTTAACATAATTTTAGCACTAAGGATGCGTAGTGTTACGTGAAATCGATTTGCTACTAAAACTTTTGCTGATAGATTCAAACCGGTCACCTTTGTGGAAACTAGTTACGTGAATACATTACAGATATGTGCAAGTTTGAATCATCGAACCCAGCAGGCCCGTAGCTACGGGGGTCGGGGGCGTTCGGGATAAGTGCACTCCAACTTGTGTTTGTTTTAAAACATAAAAAAAACAAAAATCTTTCCCCTAAAAATCTATTTAGCCCCAAACCTTCAAACCTGGCAACGGGCATGGACCTTTTGCCTGATTCCTCGAAAAGCTTATAGCAAACCTGGAGCTATAAATTGTTGGTTTGTATTCAATCAAATTTTTGCTATGAGTTTGCTAAAATTCGCAAAGAATAAAACTGGGCAAAGTTTGCATAGGAAAAGTTGGAAAATTTTTAATTTTTGGAAGAGTTTTAATTTAAAACAGTATGGGAAATTAACGTTATGTGCAGTATGAAAGTATGTGAAATCTTTCGCCAAATTTAACATGAGCAAGCCGTGTAACACAACAGCAAGGGAGTGGAATTTTATTTATTTGTTTATGTTTTACCCTGGCGGCTTTGGTACACGAAAAGCGGAAGTGCTAAATAGCCTTATAATGAAAATCACGGCCAATGAAAACGATACAAACGACATATTGCAAACGTTTCGATAATTCCTGTTATCATCATCAGTGCATTGCAAAACACAGGCGGCTAAAGCTGAATACAATGCAATACAATACAAAAATTATTTTTTAATATGGACAACCGTTACGTGGGTTCAGCAGGATTGCAAATTTGACTTTTTTGAAGTAAGATGTTGAAATTCTGCTTTTTTTTAATGCACTTGGCTTGTTTTGGTAAAAATGGTAAAAAAAAGGCTTGACTTTTTTTTTTTGGTAAAAAAAAGCCAGACAAAATCTTGCTTTATTTCTGTCGGAAAGGCTTGACTCTGAAAAAGCATCATCTGAGCTGCATATTCATTACAAACCTCTTCTGACGAGAGTCTATGACTATGCAGAGTGCAAGGAATATTGCACAAATTTTTCTGTTGCCCTAAAAATACTTGATGTATTTAACAAGAAACAAATGTATTCAGTGTAATCACGGGGAATGAAAATGCTTCTGAAGATTGGAATTGCATTACATCGATGTTCCTGAAGAGTTTTAATATCTATTTTGCGTTTAGTTATGTATGTTTTACATGTGTATGCTTTATCTGGCTATTTTTGGTGAAGACAGGTTGGAAACTCTAGGGTTCAACAAGTGATGATCATATTGAAGCAATTAATTTGATAAACTAGTCGAGTCTTTCTGATGTAAAAGTCAAATATTTACTGCTTGCAATTGCTTCAGTGCTGTAACAAAGTGCCGCTTGAAACCATTTTAGAAATTTAAACAAGTTTGAAAGTGGTTTATACGTAAAACAATGAAAAACATGCGCTTCTGCAATGTCTTTCAAGTTTCATTTGGGGCTATTCTTGTTAGCAAGTTCTTACAGGCAGTGTTTTATATAATTACCATGGAAAAACGTGCGGACGTAATTAGATGGACAAACAATTTAAGTTTTTATTATTGGTGTACTTTCCACTGTAGCTATTGCGCTCCCTGAATTACTACTTTGGCCTTAAGCTAGCCCTTCACACGAAACTCTGCAAGGTTCAAAACAACTCTTTTTCGTGAGGGACTTCCGTCTGATGTAGAACTAAAACATTTATTATTTGACATTCCTGCAAATACTTATATTTTGTTTGTTGCCTTCTCTGTTTAGGTCAAGACGCTGCAAACCGGGCCATGTGGGGGAATTGCCCTGCTCTGTCACAAAGGTGGCAACGGAAACAATAATTCCTCTTTTGTAAACAAAACATCAGATAACGTGAATCTTAAGAGCTTTAAAGTGCTCAATAAGACCTTCGTCGTCCGAGTTGATGTTTGTTTACATACCACTCTGCCTAGCTAGACTTGGAGGCATGCACTGAGCAACCAGTTCTTGGTTTCATCATCTAAATCCGCCAGACCATATCCCCAATAAGAGGGTCGGTGTTTGGGACGCTCCAGGACAACATTATTTGCGGTTTGCTCCATAGCGCATAGGTTCAGGAGCAGGCAATTTTATTGTCGGTGCAAAAGATATTTTGCCCAAATTTCCCTAAATTTGCCCGAAAAAGTTTTACGCGACAAACGTTCTCCCTATAAGACTTCTGTAGCTATACTAGTAGGCTACATTGTATTTTCCTCTACCAAGTTGCCATAGACTTGAAAATAGACAATTTGGCACTTGAAATTTGGTTCTCATTAACCCAACTGAAAAAAGTATGCTAGTTTTAGCTCGTTTTCTTTATCGACTTCTTCAATACTTTTCATCTTCAATAAATTATTCTTGACTAAATTATAAATACGATATAAAGCAGTACAAAAAGCTCTTTCATTGAATCAATAGTTTTTTGAAGTATCTTATGAAGTTACTATCATCGATGAACTGAGTTACTTCATCCACCAGTTAGATACATGAAAGTGAAGCCTTTTAAAGTCTGCCATATCTGATAAACTTTTAGTTCCTTTTCGTTTTCACTTTCTTGAATAGCTTCTATCTTCAATGCATACCGTTGTAGCAGGGCGGTGGCTGCTACATGCGACGCGCTAAGCATAACATCCCTAGTAGCACGAAAGGTACTGGGAGCATCCTTTAGCCTAGTGCGTAAGTGCACAGGCAAGCCGCTTCTTCACCATGTCCACATAAAGGTAGGTAGATATTTATGTTGGGATGCAAAATGGCCACAACACTTGGTTGTGCAAGAACATTATTAGAAGTCGCTATCTCAGTAGGCTCTTTAGCATCTGCCTCACAGCTCTGGAGTTTGGCGTTCCATACACATTCCAGCTGTTGTTGTCAGCAAGAAACCTTACACTTAGCTGAGGTAGGCCTAAAGATGCTTCCTTCTCTGAAGACATATATGTGATTTTATATAGCATGTATTATATCATTTAATATTTATATTATGACTATGCTGTGGGTTTCACAACATTGTTCAACTGCACAGATATGCAACAAACGTTATGGCAAATTGTGTTCATCCAAACACTGTAAAATTAAAAACAAAAGCTTTTCTGTATTTCCTTGGCATGGACTCTATTAATATGAAGTTAGTGCCTTGCAGTGTACTCGATTCCCTCATTGTATAATTAATAAAGCACACAAATGAAATGCCTTCTTTTGCATACACCTTTAAGTGAGTCAATTACTCATCAACCATGGGCGTCGGAAGGGGGGGCCTTGGCCTCCCTGGATTTTGAAATTATTAGCAAAAAAAGGTTGTTTTTTCAATTTCGAGGGGTAAAAAACAAATTTCACCACATTTGGCCTCCCCTGGAAAAAAATTTGGGGAAAATCCCCTACTGCCCCCCCTGGAAAAAATCCTTCCGACGCCCATGTCATCAACTCTCACAAACTGAAACACGAAGTTACTAAAAGCAATGTGTTGATTTTATCTATATTCGATGTGCTTTCTATGACACAATAAATGCCTTTGTTGCCCAATTTTTTTGAGATTTTGCCCAAATTTTTTACAAATCAAAACTGTTGTGGGTATAAGCACCCCCAATTCCTACACCACTGCGTTAGCGCCAAACTCGTAGGTCGTTGATGGAACAGATCGCATGAAACGTATAGGCTACATTTTAAAACTGATCCGTCCGACACAACTTTGAAGGCGATTGAGCCTGTGCTCTGCTTGGCAGGGGGGATCCGGCCAGTAAGGTTAGGGGGCGATTTCAGTAACATTTGGTAGTCAAGTCTCATTAGTTCACTGCTGTGTTTTTCAGCCGGGGTTGAACCTCAGGGTTCCGCCGAAACAGACCGAAATTGCCTGGCACGAAATTCGCAACCACAGTTCTATGCCGTTATCGACACAAAATCTGATTTAAATGAATAAAAATCAAAAACATAAATCGTTGACGAATTTTTCTTCATCGAACTGATCATATACAGTAATGGAAATTGACTCTATGCGTACCACAGTTTGCATGAGGACTCCTTGGATCTTGAGGCCCCCATGCTTAAGCCTACATAGCCTATTGGTAAATCCAGCACTGTGTGTACCCAACCTACGTGTGACTACTCAAAAACTAATTTCACAGTACCCTGTGTTTCGTACAATTTTACTGTCTGTCATGAAATTAAAACAAGACGCGCTCTTGGTTTACCATAAGCGAAAATTTTGTTTACATAAATCATTCAAGACCCTTATGTTGGCAATTCCGGAGACGAAAACAGTGGAATTTTGCGCTTTTGTTTACTTGAAAAACGAACGCAATGTCGAAAACTAGAGTCATTCAATAAGCTATTGCTTANTGACTATACACAACTACGCATAGCAACTCTACAGTTTCGTGGTAGGTCGGGGTGAAACATAAAATTGGGGGGCCGGGCACCACTGCCCCCACCCCGCTGGCGACGGCCATGCCGAGAACGACTGCTGTCTGTCGAATAACTTCGGGTGTGTCTGTCTAAAACAGGGATGGGGAAACTGCAGCCCGCGTGAACATTTGATATGGCCCGCATCAGAATTTTTGTTACCCAATTTAGAGTACAAAATCGCGACAAAACGAAGCACCATGACAAGCAGATACTTAGCAGGGGCGGCGATCGCCCCCCCCCCTAAAACCTACAAACGTAACTTTATTCACCATGATTTTGTACAATTCGAAAAACAGCATTCGCGATATCATGCGATTTAGCCGCCCATTGTTTTGTCACAGCAATATTTTTTGAAGTATACTTCTCTATTACGGTAGTGAACCCGTCATAAGACTTGACTACCTAATATTACTGAAATCGCCCCCCCCCCTAAACTTACTTGCTGGATCCGCCCTTGGCACTTAGTATGTCAAAAGAATTCCTTATCCCTCATAGATAAAGGTTGAATTTTTGGATTAAATCAATTGTTTTTGCGGCCCGCCAGCGTTAATCCACCATCTGCGCGGCCCGTGATAGTGAAAAGGTTCCCCACCTCTGGTCTAAAACATCGATTGACGTTAATATCAATTGATGATCCTTGAACGAAATCACAAATTTTGATGATTTCATGATAAAAAATAGATACGAAATTTCTACTGACCCAAGATCCTGTACTTGGATCATTACATAGGGCAAGGTTTCTAAACCAGTGGGCCACGCCCTGGTGTTATTGACTTTGAGTAGGTTTTGCAAGTTGAATGTTTTAATCGAAAACGTAGGTAGCTCTTCAGCCGCAAACGTCATAATATGCTCTCTCGTGATTGTGTTAGAGATTACTGCAACATGGAAATTTCCACGTAGTATACCAACTTGTGGGCAACGTTCAGTTACTGAAAGCACTTTGAGGTGGACAGGTAACTCTTGTTGTCATGAAAAAGAAATCTAGAACCTGGCTTAATGTGGAAAATAATTTGATCTGTGCATTATGATGTATTTAGCCTCGAATATTCATATTTTCATTCATTTTCCTGCCCACTTTGGCTCTGTGGAGGGTCCCAGTCCAGGCATTTGGGGTGGCAGTCAAATAGGGGGCGCCGAAAATGTCTTCACTTGCTTAAATACCAAAGGTTTGTCTGCGACAATCGATTGAGTGTCACACAAATTGGTTACCTTTTGTAGGCCAAAAAGTAGCTATTTTTGTTGGTCGAACTATGCGATTCTTCAAGGAATAACCAGTTTGAAAGCGCTTTATATCATTAATTCAGAAAACGTTTGAAGCTGGTCCCAAACAGTGGGCCTCAGTTTCCACAAGCTACACATATCTCGTATATCTACAAAATGTATTTAAAACGTATAAAAGTAGTTTTGAATGCCAGCCGTCGCCACCTTTGGTCTCTAAAAAATTTAACAGGTTGTTGGTTTAATTTTAACAAAAGACACAGACTTGGATTTTATCGACTGAATATGTTTGTTACTCATATCTGAGCTACTTTTATGGTGCTAAACAGTAAACAGTTTCCCAGCATATCTTTCACAACGCAAGATCACCTGAGGCGTCAATCACTTCACGGCACTTTTTGCAGTACCCATCAACAAGTTGCAATTACATGTCACTAGCTGTAAAATAATTTTGCTGTTTATTGGCTGCAAGCAAATGGCAACCAGAGCTAAAGTGGTATACTTTATGAAATTAGACAATACTCAAATGTAATGTTTTCTCAAACGGCTAGCAACCTCGAATTAGAAAAAAACTACCAGGTTTTTAATTCTTGCTAGACCTGTTTGCTTGTTGATGTTCATGCGAGTCTTGGCTTGGCCCCTTTTTTATTATGACGCAGGCATGTTTTACACATAACCAAGTTGAAAAACAGAAACTTTCTATTTTAGTTGATTGCTTCCTTACGAGTTGCTTCTACAAATTTGCTTCCCTTATTCATTGTTTTAAAACCACTCGGGCAGTTTTTAATTGAACCAACGGATGGTTGAATGCAGTTGCTGTCAGCACACTTTTACAATTGTAAACTTGTACAGTACGTACACAAACACAACCAAACACCACTTCTTTTGTTCTAGTTTTCACTTAACTACTTTTTTTCTGGTAAAAGCATTATAACGTGCCATCTTCTATGCAGGAAGAAAATCACAAAATGCCAGTAGCGGCTTCAGTCTGACGAAGCTAAAATATTTTTCGTTACATATGAATGCATCAACGTAGTAACAACTTATAAACTTCTCTCGGGCGCGCATTAAACTATCAAGAAAAACACTATGCGGAATAAAAGAAAATTCCAGTCCCGTAAAATTGTCTGGTCAAGAGCAAAATAACGGATTTAAATAAAAATGCTGTTGGATGTTTAAAACATTTCTTTCTTCATCAGTTAAGACAAACGAATGAAGCACAAGCAGTGATAAAATGTGAAGCAAACGTATTGAGTGGCACAAGACAGAATTTTGCTTCGCAGTTGCCTGAGCTCTATTTATTTCTTTAAGCTTATGCAAGAAAAACCAACCGGTCGCAAAAAGTCCTGTGCGATTGCATCCAAATCCGTCGCTTACAACCACTGGAAATGAAATTCATTTAGTGGTAAGCGTAAAAATCTGTAAATGTGTGAAGTTAATACAATTGCCTGCTGATAGACTTCTTTGGGAACCACGTGTACAACACCCTACTGCACCAATAAGATGTGTTTAGAACACTAAAATCCGAAGGCATTTTCAAACACTCTTGAATTACTGGCAAGTAATTGGCCAATTAGATCTTTTCTTGCAACCATTCTCAAGGCAGGGCTAAATCCACTTTTATAAAAAAAAATTATAGAGTGCATTTAAAGACACAAGTAAAGTAACAGAAAGAAACGATAGTTACTAAACAAATCTGTACCTTAATCAGCAGCAGTTATACGTTTGCAACGAGCTCTCGCACACTGAACAGCATCTGCCACCAATGCAAGCACAAATCGACGAACAATCTCATTTCACAGGCTGAACGTCGCATTTCGAACATACGCTGGTCTTGTGAATAAATTGTTATTGTGAGCTTTTCACCCAGGTAGGTAATGACGAAGTTTCCACAACTTCAAGAACACAGCGATCACTGGCCACTAGCGTACGGAGGGGGGCACTGTGGCATGGCCCCCCCTCAGACCCTAAAAATAAAAAAATTTATAAACAGTATGCGTATTTTTAGGTGCAAATGCGTGTTTTTAGGCGCAATTTGCGTATTTTTTGGAGTGATTTTGCAAAATTTCCCCGGGGGCATGCCCCCGGACCCCCTAGAATGGTCGTCCTAAAGTTGATTTGTGACGTCAAACGGTTGTGACGAAACTTACCCCCACTCGGGAATTTTCTGCGTACGCCAGTGTCACTGGCTTACATACCACGCTGTAAAATTCAAAGACTCTTCGAGTGAATTCACTGCAGTAGAGCAGCTTGGGAAATATGCAACGAGTGAAAATGGAACGTGATGTCTGGTTCCAGCGTCAGCTCTTCACGCCATGAGCTTGCAAGATCTTGGCAACGGCGACCCTGCTGTTAAAGACGCAGTCGTTCACGCTGACGCCCCAGTACGATGCGCCCAGCAATGAGATCGGCAGTCCGTGCTCGGCAATGAGGTCTTCGGCTTTTTCCACCAGGTCTGTGTGCCCCACCCTGAACAGAAGAAATCGTTACATTACGAACAACATTGCGAATTTGCTCTGAGTGACAACGCGAATGTGTGGTTCGGTAGCAAGCAACCAACTAATAAAGAAACAGAAACGTGGCAGAAACTTCTTGCAAGTGGCTGCTGAGTTGTTTTGTGCAATTTCGCAGAAATAAAAGACCTGAGCGTAGCATTTCGTTTCCTCATGCAGAAAATTATGATGCTTGAAGACCTCAATTGCAGAAGCAATACTTAATTCAAAATAGAGAATGCGCAACACACTTGTGCAGCTCGGTCTCGTAAGTAAGTCCACCTCACCGCCAAGTTATTGACAAATAATGCAAAAAATCTTTGTCAATTAAAGTATCGAAGTCTAACTTCTTGTCTTCTTGTAAAATATTTTTCGGCAAATCGCGTATTGCCCAAGATGCGGAATAACATTACTCTTATTGAAATTTTTAGGACCTAGCTTCGGGACGTCAGGACAGACGCATGCTTGGTTGCGGGTCAACTGACGACATTAAGGGCAAAGTGGTAAAGTTGTGATTAAGGCAAGAAGTTTTGTACCCAAAGAGGTCGAGTCTTAGAGCAAATTGTTTAAAAGTTCATCTCAAAAAAAAGAAAACGTATTCCTCCATAGTTACAAGCTGCGACGTCCAGATAAAGCACGGTGGACAAAGTAGTGATGGCTTCAAAAGACTTGGAGATGACTAAAGACACCAGACTATTAATAATGACATGATGAGTGAACCTAAGAACCACAGAAAAATCTGGCGGTGTACTGTAGTGCAACGAACAGACTCAGAAATTGGCGGTTCTTTCTGTTATTTCTTTCGTCATTTCTCTGTCCCTGGCCAAACCAGGGTGAAGAGAGTGACCAAGACCCCTACATCAGTTGAACCTTCCCACATCGGTGGAGACAGTAGAAAGTATTTAATTTCAAGGAGATATGATGAAGTAAAGACAGAATACGTTGTGCGGCGAAGCTAAAAATATCGTGTTTTCAGATTGTTTTTACTCATGCCATGATAAAATTCAAAGCTTCATTTTGAACTTCGAAAAAATTTTGTTTCGGTGTTTGTTTGCTTCTTATGTGAATTTGGGAAAATCTCTACCTACCAAAATTAACGCAAGTTCGCCTGCACCGTGTAAGCCAGTGGTTCCCCAACTTTTTTCTGCGCGCGACCCAAATCTGAGTTTGGTGAACACCTCGCGACCAAAGCCTCAAACAGTGTATGAAAAAAATGATTGCATGTATGATTTTTGGCAGTAACTTGCTACGTTCGTTTTCAATGTTAGCAATCTACTATTTTCTCAAGTTCCTACGCTCCAGACAGACACAGACAAGCAGTGGTACTTTGGAACTTTTTAACCCCGTTGTCTTTACCACGCAGCTGTGGAAACTCCCGGATAAAATGTGTATGATGCAATAATTCAATCTATGATGAAAGAGACTGAAAGAACTTGAAGAGGAAAAAACGAACGTTGAAAATATACAACCCAGGTTTAGATGGCCTTGGCGCGACCCTTGTTTGGGTCGCGGCCTATACTTCGGGAACGAATAATCTATGAGCTCATGTTACCATTGACGGAGTGACAGGCTCATCAAAAGGGCCATTTTTATGACCTAAAAAGGTTGATTATATATGACTTTATTTTTCAGAAAATATGACTTTATATGACCAAACAAAAATGACTGAGCTAGAATGTATACAACTACTGTATACAGAAGCATTATCAGCGAAAATAAGCATAAGAGATGGTAGCCCCATGGTTTGTTGAAGCCCCATTGAAATAAACAGCCCAAAACATGAGCAAAACATATAACATGATTTGAACTTTGAAGCAAATTAAAAGCATGCATGGACATTGATTTATTTCTTTAGGTCAGCAAGAACATGTATCTTTAGGCAGTGCACCACATTTCATCCAAATAACTTGGTTCACCTACGTTTTTGCCAACATTTGTAGGGTGTCCGAGTGGGTGTAGGGTGCAGGATGCAGCTTAGACTTGTCGATGTAGTAGTTTCACTGATATATGAGATTGTTTCAGTGGTTTCCTTATTGAATTAGGTTGAAAATATGCAAAATATGACTTTATGACCTAACATGGTAAATATGACTTTTCATGACTTTATAACTTTTGATTTAGACTTCGTAGGGGTGCGATTTTTGNTTTAAA
>JGI24158J21664_10008077_pt1 | contig 13986 bp, 5 predicted proteins | sample Ectturendosymbi3_FD_21664 | JGI IMG/M metagenome (IMG submission 21664) | reverse complement strand
TTTGAAATATGCGAGGAATGAAATATCTCGAGTTTGAGCAGAAGCACATTTTTCTTCAGAGAAACGGGAGTTTCTGCAATGACTGCTCACACAAAACATGAGTACTAGCTGAATATTTTACAACACTTCAGCACTTGCTGAACTAACTTCATTTGTCTTCCTGTGGTGCAGTAGACCAACTGATGTCTTGCTTAACGAATGGGGTTATATCAGGTGATGCTAGCATAAAGTACAAAAACTTGAGTCTGAAATTGTTAGGTTGGACTGCCATTCTCTGTCATTTACGGTGACTTTGAACGATATTTTCCGTTTTTTCGATTTTTGCATTGCAAGTGCTAAAGAAATAATTTCGCCAACAATTCACAACGATATAATAGAATCTCGACAAAAGTAGGATACTCTCCCGGTTGTCTTCAGAAAAAAAAGCAAAAAGAAAAACAAACAGAAAACACACCAGTAAAAAATTAAACTATAATGAGAAAGATGGAGAACTGTATCAGCTTAAACGTCGACTAGGGCAGAATCAATGCCAAATGATGCTATTGTTTCAAAACCATATTTGGAAACTCAACAGCAGGCTGTTGCTTACAAGTAACAAGGAATGCTGCAGGAAGTACGTGGTTAACCACTCATAGTTTTTGAGATTCATACTTTGTTGTATCGCCAGAATTCTCGAAATTTCGCCTCAAAAGCAGCAAAAAATCTACTCACGGGTTTCGCGATACTTGGATGGTAGTTCCACCGAATTCCTTGCCCAGTTTTTTGTTTAGCAAGTCTTTAATATTGAATCCGTGCGAAATCGTGACCGACAATATCAGCAGAAAGATTCCGATCAAAACGAATCGTCTCATGTTTGTAATTAACTTACTTGCCTGAACATTCAAACGCAACGATAAGTCATGAATAAACCTTTCAAAGGATATCAAGCAACGTTCTAACCTCAATCCGCTAACCTGGCAGTCACACTTTAGCGCTACGTCGAGTCTGTAATGTTATTATAGATGAATTAAACTTTATTCTGGCACAAGCACCTTATGCTAATATAATTTTGAGGGCCATACTTTGATCTGTTCCTATTACCAATCCATGCATACACATACTGCTGGCATTATCAAGAACATATATTTGTTCATGGGGCTTGGGATTTGCTATTTTGTAAATGTTATGCTTCACATCATACCGAAATAGTTTAGGTTAGTACACTTTGAGACTGATCCTTGTAGGCAAACAGGACTTTGCTGCAATGGGTACTGTGAGGCTGATGGTGGCAACCTTATGTATTGAGTTGCCGAAAAAGGCCTGTAACAGGATGCGGGACGTTTCTAAAAATAAGCTGTGGCTGACGTGGTGAACCAACAGCATGACGTCAAATACTGTTGACCGCTCAGGTGAATATCAGTGAAGTCAGCTTGTGAAACCTTGTTGCTAAACGTCCAGCCTCCTTGCTGGAACACATTTGGCAAATTGTAGCTTCGGTTTTGCGAAGTTTGTTTGTTATGCTGATTGAACAGAATGTTTGATTTTGATTAGGTAGATTTCCAAAATTGAGTTATTGATCTTTGCGTCGATAGAAATATTTGTTGCAAGGAACATTTGTTTTTCCTGTCTTCGAAATAAGATTAACGACCTTAAAAGGAAACCCTTTGCAATTTTAACTGACACCAACTCCTTACATAAGACTTTGTAATATGTTGGTAAAGAAAATTTCTTCGAAGTCTCTCCTTGATTGGCAGTATTTTCTACCAGGATTTTGCCAATATTTTACCTTGATGGAAAGTAATTTAGTCCGAGAACAGACTTTTACGAAACAACAGCATTTGCAGCAATGGACTAGCAAACCACCTTTCCCAATACGATATTTTTGACCGGAATTCATACATTTTTTTTGTTGAAATATGAAAAACATCTTAACTTCAATTCTGAAAAGCATTCAATATTTCAATCATGCAAAACAAGCTGAATACCCGATATATTTCATCAGCCTATAGCAGGGGTGGCCAGCACGTCGATCGCGATCGACCGGTCGATCGCTGAGTGTCAGTTGGTCGTTCGCACCTGACTTTGCGTTGAATTGACAAGATACTTAAAATGAACATTTTTCATTCAATATTACAGAAAGTACATAAAAATGAAAAACGTTGCATTTTATGACATTTTTTACTTGTGGCTATATTACCGACCGGTCGATCGCGAGTTATCAAGAAATTTTCTAGTCGATCCCAATCGAAGACAAGTTGGCCACTGCTGACCTATAGAAACGCAACGATGTGGCAGAGTTTCAGTACTGCTATTGTCCTTTTTTGACAAAAGGCTGCATTTCATTACATAGAACTACATTGAGATACACCGACTGAATTCTATTTGCAAATGCCAATGCAAATGTTTGTCAGCTTGAAATAAAGGTTATACGCCGTTAGTTATCTAGAGAGGTCAATCGTGTTAGTAGTTGACTGTAACCTTTGTATTTGTAACATTTGTTGAGTTGCCAACCCGTCACAATTTGTTATTTTTCTACCTAATTTCGAAATGGGTAGGCTACTCAAATAATGTAGTGGATAGTGCATTGTCAGAGAATGAAAAATTGCATAAATAAAACGACAATGTGATTCCAATTTTCCAAAACACTTTTGTTGGTGCAACAAAGTACAAGTTTGGATGCAAAAATCAGCCATGCAATGTTGTGACCTCCATTGTTTTTTAATTAGCTGCCATCCGTTTGCAAAAACACTTTACGTTTGCAGCGTCTTTTGGCCGTAACGATACCGGCGTTGTTTTTTCATGCGCCACATACCTCAACTTCTGCCAAGAAAGAGGCAACACATGTTTTGGAAAAAGTGTTGCATCAAAATTCGATACACAACACATTGAAAGAAAGGAAGCGTTGTTGTACTTGTTTTGCCCCAAATATCACTTTTCAAGAATTGTGAATTGTTGCAATCACCGTCTGAAAACAACATCCGCTCATATTGATGGTTTATGACTCCCGTGCGGATTAACGTCGATCCCCGTTTGCTTTTTCTCTCTATCGGGTGATTCAGTTATCGAGATTTCACTGTATGGCGAAGTTGGAATTGAACATGAATTTACACTGAGAATGAGATTTGTGGCGAAAGCGATAACTTGCAAGAACACAACTTCAGAATGCGAAAAAGAAAGTGTTCATATGCAAAAATGAAAGAACTAGTTCACAGACACAGCGTTTAGCGTTCCCAATATAGTGCTACAGTGTTTGTTGGTCTGTAAGAAAAACGTAGTCTAAAAAAGAATCACTTCCTCGTTGCGTTGCGCGCGAAGCAGTAAAGGAAGGTCACGCAGTTGATACACTAGAAAATTTCGTGCATGCCATCCAACGGCGGATGCATCAAGGTGCCCAAGCACATGACACACTCTACTGTATCACGAAAGGGAAGTTGAAATCCGTCACTGGACGTGATACTGGTAATTGCTCCCAGCTCGCCACTTTCGAATCGCGACTTGATTCGAAAAAAAGGAATATTTATTCAAATGCAGGTACATTGCGAACAAATTTAAAGATTTCTTAATGAATCTGATAAATACAGTGAGCATGATAAAATCGATATCAGTTGGTGTGATTTGCTTAGGACATACAATTTCTGTTGAATTTGCAATTTCATGAAATCACACGTTTCGGTCAATTTTCTGATTTGAGAAATTCAGCTAACGTTTCTGCAATTGAGCAAAAAATGTAACTTATGTGATGATATTCAAAACCAATAGTGGTGACCAGTCACACATGTATTTTGTAATGTAACTCGTGAGAACATCATTTTAGGAATATGTTAACTGTGCTGTCGGAAAATTCCGGGATCGATAACAGACAGATCCAGTCGGTTATTTGAGTCACAGTCGCTGCCTATTTTCTGTGCAATACCAAAGAAACAGGGTTTGAGGCCCGAATGACTTAATGAGCCTTAACTCGGTAAAAAAGGACAAAAAGGGGCAAATATATCGCAAACAATATTTTGAAACACATTTTTCATTGCTTTCAAGGTGCCTTTGCCATAACATAAATCAACGAAAAACTATAAGCAATTGTTGTTCAGCGTGTAGCGGCCACTGGTTTCTGCTAGCAGCTTGGTTCCTGAGATTACAGCGCAAATCATATGATCGAACGCACCTCGTGCGAAGTGGCGCTATGCGCCTTTGAAATGTACGAGCGTCGAAACTTGCAGCGGAAGAGTGATCACACCAGCCCATGGTCAAGTGGTATGGACATCCGATTCGGTGGTGCTGCGTCGAGAGTTTGGCCGGGTCTTAACATCTTCTTTCGTTTGAGCGAGTCGAATAGAACCTGATTTTACAATCTGGCACTCACAGCGTTTGCTAAGGAAAACAACTCTTTTTGGAAAGGTATTTTTTTCATTTGTGCGTGAACGCTATAATTTGCATTTTGAAAAACTTCTTAAAATCAGTCTGTAAAAGTGTATTACCTAAATAGAGAATGTGGGTAAAAATATTTTTAGAAATGAAATGCGAGATCTGCTTTAATTGCTCATGGGAAAAACAAAGGTTTCAGGCAAACTTTCCTTGCATTCAAAATTAGCAAAAAACAGCGGAAACATGCTAAGAAAGTTAGTTTTTAAGATGTTGGTACTAATCAGAAGAATTGCGTTCAACAACATATCTTTTCTCTCAAGAACATATCTTTTCAACATTTCCATTCCATCAGATATCTTCTTTTCTTAGATAGCATCCAGAAATTTTAAACTTTTGTCCTCCTCGACAGGAATTAGGACAAATCAATTAATTCAAGTTTGATCCACGAAAAAAGTTACTTTGTTGATGCTACATGAAAAAGTTACTTTGTTGATGCTAAACGACTATGACAGGTTAAAAGGTAAACAAGGTTCTTTGAAAAAGTAACAAATACCTATACTGTGGTAAATTTTATGTGAGTTTTCTTTACTTAGATTGATTAAACTGCATAGAAAGACCAAATATTTTTCAAAAAGCGCGCAGCGATTATGAACCGAATTGACATGGTAACAGGTCCTACGACGCTGCTACGCGTACGCTCTGTTTAACCTGGTTACCGAATGTAAGATGCGTCCTTTCTAAGGTCAAAATATTTGCTACGTTTAGTGCAGTGTTTAATCATACCCTTACTTGACCGTACGTGACGTATAATGCCGTCTTTCCGGGTTTCGAAATTTCGTTATTCCCCTCTCTCCACGTGTACAGTTAGCGTCAGCGATGACCATGCAGCTTGTTTTTCTGTAACTAGTCTCCAAGCAGGGGAAAGGTTGAATGAATCAGCAATTTTATGATAGGAAATCGGTTTCACGTAACACTTCGCATCGTCAGTCCTAGAACCTTATTCAAAAAGAATCCTTGTTTTTTTCTGTTTCTCTTCGTGCTAAACGCCTCATAAAATGCAGTTCGTTTATTTCCCAGTTTTAATGACGTTTTCGGCTCTTCAGCATATCGCCCAAACTATGTTATCCGAAACAGCAAACGTTCTGACAAAACTTTGTCGAAATTTCTTGCATAACCTTTGTTTCTCAACTGTTTTTACTTCAAAACAGACCCGTCACACCACAGGTCATTAAGCAAAGTAACATATTTATTCATCGTTTTTGCGCATCGTACAGTGGATAATTACCTTGATAAATGTGGAGGTGTACCACCGGTAACAAGCGCTGATCTTTAGGAGGATTAGTCTCATTTTCTTGCCATCTTGAGGCCACTGATCTATGGATTTATAAGTGTAAGTGGATTTGCCTTAAAAGATTTTATCTAGTCGTAAGGATTCTGGCAAGGTGCTTCTCAATATTTCACACCAAAGGTGAATGATTGCAACTATCAATGCATGATTGCAATTATCCAGAACCTTGACTTGCTCACCACACATTTTTAATTTTTGCGTTTGGCTGCTGCTCATTATTGTTTTACTGCTAACGTTGAAAAATGCAGTTGCTTTTGCTGGTTGCTATTTGATATGAAGATTTCGGTTCACCGGATCCCGAGTAAATTGAAAAATAGCACAGTAAGTGAAACAGATCTGACTTCTGACTCCTAACCAATTTTCAAGAAATACTTTTGAAGCTCACCAAAGTGTCTTAACTTGTGATGCAAACCCAAGGCAAGCACCTTTTTTAAATACATAGTTTGTGGAGTTGACGTATTTCTTAAATATTGTGTAGTACATGAAAATTTGATTGGTGTAGAACTGACCAATCACCAATCTAGCTCCACTGGTTTGATTCCACGTTGCACCTTCATTTTAAATCCCATAAAGGAGGAAAATCATTTTGAAGTAATGGAAATAGGCCACCGCAAGCAAATTAATAAAAATATTGTGCAAGTGAGAAAATTGTAGATCTTTAGATCGATCCAAGATAGGCACGTATGTTGCCTAACTTGTAACAAAATTACTTTCATTCGTCAAAGTTGTTATGAGACGAAGGCTCTTTTTGTGAAGTCGTACCTGCAGTACTTCGAAACGTAATAGGATGAAATCAAACAAAACTACGTTGTAATTCTTTGCGAAAGACACTTGCGATACGAACTACGATGGCAAGTTTTCTTTTAAATTTTTCCAATTTTTGACGGATATTTGTATTATGGATGTTTTCTTAGCATATAGCATTTTCAAGTTAAGGCTGCTCTCTGCTTGGTCTTGCCATGAGCACGGATATTGTGAATTGACTGAAATCTTTGCATCTGTGCGTGTGTGTTGAACGAATATTACAGTATTAAAATTAATTTGCTTATGTTTGCATTAGACTCGATAAACTCAATTAAATGTTGAATGTTGTTGCTTCAAGAAAGCGTTGAGCATTTCAAACTGGAAAACTGGTCGCATTACGGAAAATATGATCACTCGCTCATTCTGGGCGGTCTCAACTCACTTTTTATGTATTTGTTGTTACATGCAAGAAGCAAGCAATCAAATCTTTTTCAAACCGAAATATGTGAACGTTGAAAGTTTACACATCAAAATCACACGTTGAAATGTACACAGTTCACGATTGCGTATATAAAACACAAAGAAGCATCGTGTAATTTTTGATGACAGAGGTGTATTTTAAAGCACGAAAAAACTCAGTTCCACTAGTAATATTAGTTTATAGAATCTCCTTCTGATGGTAATCCGATTTCCGTCAGTCTGAAAAACAAATCGATGTTTTTTGTTTCTTTTTATCTATGCCGTATGCTACTCTTCTTCGGTTCCAGATAAATTATTCATTAGAAAAAAAAAAACTTTTTTGTTTTTTGCAGAAAAGATTTAAAGAAAACAAGATTCATTAAATCCACTAATGATGCCTACAGTAGGCGAAATATATGCAGTGTTTTGTAAATTCTTAGTGTGTGATTCCTTGCTGGTAAAAAGTTATTTAGATAGACTCGTTTCTTTTAGTTAATGATTTTAGCCATTTCTATGTGTACTTTCATCCATATTTATCGGATTTTCCATTTGGATTTGCGGTTAATGATTTCTGAATGGAAAGCTAATTGCTTACTCAGGCATTAAAATTCCAGTATTTTGTATACTCTTACATTTCATATTAGTATTACAATTTTTTTGCTTGAAGTCAACGGTAGGTATTTTCTTGTGCAAACTGAAAAACAACACAATGTTACTTTAAATAAAGCTTATGAACATAGCAAAGCTGTGCAGATTTCTGATAAAAATAAGCTGGGTTAACGTTGAACGCTAACACAATTTTAAGCCTATTCTTTGTGTGGCAGTTCAACAAGGTCGTTATAAAATTAACAACCAATATGCGTGTTCTACATTTAAAGAACACACTTATAACACTTGTTAATCATTATAAGTTATTAGCTCTCCAGAACGTTTATGTTTTTTTCAAAATATTTGCTTAATCATACGTTTCAAATGCTTGAAAGTGGCTCATGTGAAAACGATACCTGATTACTGTGATTCTGTTTGGAACCGTCCTGATATTTTTCGATATAAGAAAATTACAAAAAACAAAAATGTCAGTAGAAACCTATACTTAGTTAGAAATGGGCGTGTTAAGTGTTAGCTTCACATATTGCGATTTTAATTTTGTAATTCTTTTTTGAGACACTATCCACAATTTCGGGGTAGAACTTATTGCATCTTTAGAACACAGTGGCACAAGTCACATATAAGTGTTGCTAAATGAACATTTTTGATTGAATCGGCAGCGCCTACTATTTTTTTTCTCTTTTTTGCCAAAATGCCTCATACAAACAAGTTCAAATTGAAATAAGTGCACATTGATGTAAATACTCCAAAAGTTACAACATTCCCGGGTTTCCAGAAACAAAATTTACAAGTAAGGTTCACTGATCAAAATGTGCTTTTCAGCACAAATATTTTCGTTTAACTACCGGCAAGAAGCTCAGCCAAATCGACTTCGTTCTCATGTTGTTCCAAGCTTCTCTTTCTCCTTCGGCCCCAGACACTCTCATTGTAAGGGTCTTCTGAGGAGCCGCCTGTGCCGCTAAAAGAAAAAAACATACCAACTGTCGTAGACTACTGTAAATATGAGGGAGAGGTTTACTTAAATTTATTTCCTAATTTGGCACTTGCTGTTTTCAGCCAGGCTATTTCCCGTCATAAGGTAGCCATAAATCAAACAAAAATGCAGAAGATTAATGATCATATCAAATTGAATCAAATGACTAATTTTGTGCAGTGTTTAACGAACAATGCAAACGTTTTGAGACCAGTGATTTTTGTTTGTTTACAGGTGAACTGCAAAGAAAGATACTAACAAGAGACATCTCCATAGCGGATGATCCGTGTTTGATTCACATTCGGGTCTAATTATGTACGATTCGCGTTTTGGGCTTTGTCAGATGGGAAAAAAACAATAGGATTCTATGCAAGTATATTCGGAGTGCATTCAGAAACGCCGCCCATGAGATACTGAACTCTTACCCAAGTAGTAAAGTGCTCAAGCCTGAAGTCTCTGATTAACTTAACGCTTTTGCCTCCAGGGGTTTTGTTTGTCAAGAAACTAGATTTTAGGAGATAACAGTGATTCTTATTCTTGTCAATAAACTAGCTAAACAATTAGTTCAAAATTATCTTTAATGAACACATTTCTCTTGGGGCAATTTTTTGATGAACCAATTGGCTGTTTGGCAGACACGTTTTCTTCCACACAAAAGCATTAATGCAAATGCACATGAAAGAATCTGGACGAAGATTGCATTTATTGTTGATTGAAACTGTCGCAAATGGTTTCGGTACATTTGGTAAGTATCTGCTTCACAAAAGATATTTAAAACGTGTACTGGAAGATCCAGAGTGCACTGACATCACCACGGTGACATCGCAGCTGTATCAAAACGCAGCTCATAAATTTAAAATCAACTTTATCAACATTTTTTAAAACTCAGGCAACTTTGCATGTTTCCACAGTGCAAGACTGAAAAACTTAATCAAAAAAAACTGCTGAAACGTGAATAACTCCTGGTCTACGACATTGAAGTAAAAATTATGACATCGGCCGAAAAAAAACAAAGATACAACGAAAACATCAATTTAACAACTTTTAAAACCTACAACTAACAGTATGAGTATGTCATAAATCATATCCATCCTTGCAGATTACATGTATACAATACTGAACAAACTTTTGCAACAAAATACTTCGCACAACTTGAAAAATTGTTCACAGCCAAACAAACCGCTTCTCGTCTTGGCAGGAGCAAAAATGAGTATGTCACCATAGCTTAACCTCGAGCTGAGATAAAAGAAGAGAAAAAGATTGGCTTTGACGCATGCCACTTTGCGCAACAATAACATGTGGCTAGTACGTCCTAAAACGTGCTTACAAGATGAAAACGTCTTGCATGGCGCAAATATCTAGTCAAATTTAAAGAGGTGAAGCTTCAAATAAACGTCAAAAAAATGAAAGTCAATTGACTGGCTCAACATGGACCACATGCTGCTTACAAATGTCTTTCTTATATCCTACACAGTTTCCAACCCTTATCGATAGGACCTCTTGGTCCTTTTTCAAACATCCAACACCAAAAGTCGTGATTCTTTCATCCAACCTTGATTTTTAATTTCTTGGCGTGTCACGTAGCCTTGCGTTCAGCAACTGATTTTTAGCGTTGAACAGTTTGTTTTGAAAGTTGATTTAAGTCAACACTGTTTTGCAGCAAGCAATGTTTGTTAAACTGTTTGTTTGCAATTTGAAGTTGCGTTTAATTTCTGTAAATTGTATTTAAAGTTGTTTTATTTAAGAAGTAAATTTACTGTAAGTATTTTGAGAAAAGTACTCAATCAGATAAGTCACTCTGGAATTTGAAAATATCACGTTGTTAGATTCCTACCTTTGGTAGTTGCATATGGCATCGTCTAAAAATGCGGCATTAGAACACTTTTCTGAAAAAAGCATGCGGATCGCGGATCTCTCCATTCAGTGAGGTTAACAGTAAGTTCATATAAAAATTTTGAAATGTGGAATGAGCCATGTATCACGAGTTTAAGCAGAAACACAATGTGCCAGAGAAGCGGAAGTATCGGCAGTGACTACTTACACAAAGCATGAATACTAGCTAAATGTTTTACAGCAATTCTGCAATTACTGAAGCAAACTTATTCTCGTTCCGATAGTAGATCAACTGAATTCTTCTTTAACCAAGGTTCTTTTTAGTAATGCTAACATTAAGTCCTAATTTTGCATAAAAATTATCAGGTTGCACGGCCTTTTTTCACTCATTTACGGTTACTAGGGTGATATTTTTGCACAAACACACCGTTTTTTACTCTTTGCATTTTCCGTCCAAACGCAAAAATTCTCAGTGCAATGCACAACGCCATATTAGGATATCGGCAAAGGGCAAGACCGGTTGTTTTCACCCTGTTGTTTTCATAGCAGAAAAGAAAACAGGAAGCAAGCGAGCAAATAATATATAATAGGGAAGTTGAAGAACTGCATCATGCATTCGATGCTCGATGTTAGCATCAACACAAATTGATGTTACTATTTTAAAAACACATTTGAAAACTAAACCACTAGCTGTTGCGTACAATTCACAATGAATGCTGCAGGAAGTTCATGGTTTATCAATCATAATATTTGACATTTGCACTTGTTCTTATGGCAGAGCTTTCGAAATTTCACCTCAAGTGTGGTCAAAAAATCTACTTACGGGTTTCTCGATACTTGGACGGTAGTTCCACCGAAGTCTTCACTCAGTTTCTTCTTAAACCATTCTTCAAGACTCAATCCGTGCGAAATGGTGACTGACAATATCAGCAGAAAGATTCCAATCAAAACGACTCGTCTCATGTTTGCAATTAACTTACTTGCCTGANCATTCAAACGCAGCGATTAGTCCTGAATAAACTTTCTTAGGGATACCAAGCACAGTTCTAAGCCTAAATCCGTAACCTGGCAATCAGAACTTGTATATTGCATCGAGTGTACAAAGTTATTTGTGTGATCGTAACTTTGCTGATCTACGTTTCAGGGCGGTATTTGATTTGTTTCTGTCACCAATCCACGCACTGTACAACGGTGAAACATTCCGAAAATTTCTGCTTATCTCATCAACTCATATTTCAATTTATGTGATAGTGGATTTGCTGTTTTGTAAATGTTACGCGTTAGGCTTTATGACGGAATGGTTATTGCATCTTTGAGACTGATTCTTGCATGTATTCAAGACTTTGAGGCAATGTTTACTTTATGCTTGATAGAGGCGACTTTATGTATTGAGTTTCCGGAAAAAGGCCTGTAACAGCATGCTGGACATTTCTAAAAATAAGTTGTGGTTGACGCGGTGAAGCAACATCATGACGTGAAACACAATAGACCGATCAGGTTAAGGTCGGTCGGTGAAGACAGTTTGTGATTAGAAACATACACACGCTTGACACGCTGTAGCTTCGGTTTTCGCGAAGTTTGTTTCTTATGTTGATTCAGTGGAATAATTCATTCTGATCAGGACAATTTAGAAAGATGAGATCTAGATCTGTGTGTCGTTAGAAAGCTACATTTATTTTTTACCGGTCTTCCAAATGAGAGATACGGTCTCAAAAAGAATACATTTGTAATTATAACCATTTTGGCAAAAATTCTTCGCTGCACATTATATTGGCAACAGACGGTCTGTCAATCAAACTCTCCCCTTTCTAAGAATTGGCAATGGTATTGTCCGACTCCCAATCGTAGCTAGCATCTCAAAATTCCACTGCATCAAGCTTCATTTTTGCTCGATTATTGTTCGCTATGATAAAACTGGTTTCGACTGGTTCGTTTTACTTTGTCGGAATGTTGGTGTCGATTGTGGCCAACGAACGACGTTGCAACACTTTGTTTTTTGGCCTATGTTAAGCCCGTGTTTTCCAACTTCTTCTCTTGGTTGATGTTGGAATGCGTTGTAGACAATGAAATGAATTCAACAGCAAATGAACGCAACTTCAAAATTTTATTAGACTTCTAAACGTTTTCAATTTAAACTAACATTTTGTCCACAGTTACGTTTTTTGGTAGAATTTGCAGATCTAGGAATGAATGACATTTAAGCATATTAGCTTGTTTTTCCACAGTCCAGCTTTAATGTTTTACCTCTTTACTTAAGCCGTGCGACGTAACCAAATTAAATCTATTTTTTTATTGATGACCACGTCGTGATTTTCGAATCTTGAGTTGATTCGAAAAAAATATTTACTCAACTGCAGGTAGATTGAAAATTGATTCTAACATTTTTAATGAATCTGAGAAAATAACTGAACTCGATAAAATCAAGTCCAGTTGGAGACATGGAATGATATTAGTTGCGTAGGACAAAAAATTTCTGGTAAATTTGTAATTTAATAAATTCACAATTATTTTCCGTTTTGAGAAAATTAGCAAGACTTTTTCGAATTGAGCAAAAAATGTAAGTCGTGTCGCGATTGTCCAAATCAAGAGGCGTGACCAGACAATATTTTTAAAATGTGACTTGGGAAGTATTATAACGTTAATTTTAGAAAATGTGATCCGTGCTGTCGAAAACTTCCTGAATCGACTACAGTCAGGTTGAGTCAATGATTTGAGTCACACAGTCACTGCCTATTTTCTGTACAACTATCAAAGAAACAGGGTCTGCAAACCTCAATGAGCCCTCCTCCACATTATCAGATTTCTTTATATTTACATCCTCGAGTTTTACCCTTGATGTCAAGGAGTTTTAATATATTAGTTATGCGCAACCCTGCATATTAGGTATATGAAACTGTACATACGATATGACATGTGTGGTAAATCCAGAATATCAACTGTGTTTTTCTCAATACCTAGACACCTGGATTGAAAACGACTAAAAGCGGCCAAGAAACGGCTCGCAATATTTTTAAATACACAATTCATTGCTTATAAAGTATCTTTGCCCTAAATCAAAGCAATAAAAATCTATGAAATTTCCATAAAACGTCTACATCAGAAGCCATCTGTGATTCAGCGTAAGTCCTACATGAAAATATTTTGCAATGATCGAGTAGGGAACAACAAAATTGCAGCTTCGAAAGCGATTTCTTCAAAACAAAGAAAGTTCGCAAAAGAATGTGATCAACCGTAAACGTTTGAGATCAGTCTTTACAACAAGGCATGGTGAAAAAATGACTGAATGCTCTTGATATTGTCATCATGAGAAAAATAAATAGAAATACAGATTGATGCCTTTTATCAGGCAATTAAAGCGTTTGCTTTTTTGTGATAGTGAAACAAAGCCCCATCTCAAAGAATTAACTGGTTTAATAGACCTAAGCAACAATCAGGCGTCTCCTTTTCATGTATGTGTGAAACTCTGTAATTTGTATTTTGAAAAATTTCTTAATATCAGTTTACAAAAGCGTATTCCCTAAGTAGAGAATATATTTAAAAAATATATTTTAGTAATGAAACGTAACATCTCTGAAAATGAAGCATCTGCTTTACTTGATGCTGAAAGGAAGAAGCTTGCAAGCAATTTGCTCCTCTATTGTAAATTAGCAAAAGCGTATTGGACAAGTATGCCAGTAAAGTT
>JGI24158J21664_10008076_pt1 | contig 13987 bp, 9 predicted proteins | sample Ectturendosymbi3_FD_21664 | JGI IMG/M metagenome (IMG submission 21664) | reverse complement strand
AAGGAAAAGGAACATTACAGTAATCACCAAAACTGTCATAAATTATATGCAGCCATGTTCGATAACTTTGTGCAGACAGATGCCGACAAATCCAGAGATGTACGAAATTCTTTAAACAGCAATCGACAGAATGCTGTCGAGGAAAATCGAAATCGTCTTTCCCATATCATCAGCACTATTGAATTTTGCGGTCGCCAAGAAATACCATTGAGGGGTCACAGAGACGCTGGTGCATTTTCACTGAACGAAACTGATTGCAATGACGGAGTTTTTGGCCTACTGACGCATGAAAACCAAAGCGTGACTTAAAAAAAAATATTTTCGGAAGCACGTCATTGTGAATCGTGATGAAATGAAACAATATTGACAAAACAGTGATTAACTAGTATGAATAATAAACAGATAATCCAAAATTTTCATATTTTTGAATGCAACAAGATTTCTTCGAAAAGTCCATGTGGCCGTTTTTAAAACCCAATGTCGGTTAGGTAATAGCAAAACATACGGATTTCGGCTTCGGGAATATGCTGGTTGGAAATACTAACCTGGCATTAAAATGTTACAGTTTTACACATTATCCGTAAATGAGTTGAGGTACCATTCAAGCAAAATCCTGAACGCAAACACAATACTTCAGTTGGTACTTGTTACCCACGAAATGGCGACCATCATTACCATGCATTTCTAATACTCTCCAAAGCTTTTCTTGCGGAATTCAGCTGGATTGTTTTAAAACATGGCGAACTTGAGGTCTTAGACTGTTTTTCAAATTTCAGGGTTTCTCTGATGTTTAGCGATGAGATAAAATTTGGTTTTCTGTGCTACACTACCGCAACGATGACAACACAAAGCACCCGCAAGTTTCGGGTCTGGTATGCGCCAGCATCTGTTGGCAGCGACCTTTGCAAAGTTTGCATACACATGTCCAGGAAGGCTTGGTGAAATCACCCACAAATAGAAACATTTTTTCTTTCNCCCTTCCCCAACAAAGGTCATCTAAGTTTGCTTAATTCTGCGCTATGTGGGTGANGACAGTTGGCGGCTGGCCCAGAACCGTCGCCAGAAAGTTTCAATGGGGGGGCTTTGTGTTTCTGCGGGGGGCTTGACATTCTAAAAATTAACAAAAACGCAACTGATTTATAGTGTTTCGTGTTTCAATTTGGGGGGGCTTGGAGCATTGTTTGGGAGGGGCTTAGTCCCCCAAAAGCTCCTCCGTGGCGACGGGACTGGGCTGGCCGAAGCATGAAATTTGATTTTGTCTCGGGCGGTTGCACTGAACGAACTTAACCAAGGTGGGCGGCGGCGACACTTAATGGGCGTGGATAGAGAACATTCTATCCCTGATGAAGCTACCCCTCCAGATTTTCTGCTGTCGTTCCGTTTCTCCAAACCACATGACACGCGTTGGTCAGCAAAAGAAATGTATAATGTGGAATTTTTTTTTTAATGGAACTAAAAATTATTTTGCCAATTGCCCCCCCTAACAACTTTTAGTCGTATTGCATGCATGTGTGTGTATGTGTTGCAGGACAAAAAGGTATTTTCGAATTTTTTGAAAGACACATGGTTTCGTTTTGCTACTAACGAAAACCATCCCATGAAAGAAGATTGCCTGACAGTCAATGTTTTTTCACCTACACACCCATCAAAAGCACTCGAGGCAAAAGCTTTGCCCGTAAGTTTTTGCATGTTTTTCTTTTATTTTTACTCAAGTTTCATTTCTTTGTATGACTAGACTAGACCGGCAGTTATTCAAATTCCAACCTTTCGGTCGTTTCCAAAAATTCATACAATGCAAGGCTGCTTCATTCTTTCTAGTCAAATCTTATTCATTGTGGTTCTCAGTATGAGGTTGTATTGTTCAATAAATACAATCATAAATCTGGATTCTAATGCTTAATGATCGCTTTGTAGAAAATAGTTTCCACATCAACTTTAATCCGAACCAGTTGATAAAATCATAATCGTGGACATCTTGCCTAAACTTCTCTTTTAATGTAGGTTATAGTGTGGATTCATGGGGGCTCCCTGCAAAAGTCGAGTACTTCAAACAAAATGTGGATGATGCCAGCTTTTGAAAATGTTGTTCTTGTTTCAATCCAGTATCGATTGGGCATATTCGGCTTTTACACGTTAGATGATGACGTTGCTCCAGGAAACATGGGTCTTTTAGATCAAGTTAAAGCTTTGGAATGGATAAGGCAAGTGATTTAAATGCGTATTTAAACACAAACAAATCAGTCATGTCCGCTTTCTATACGCAGTCGACACTGTCATGTCGATTTGTCATGTGCAAATACGGTATGTAAACATGGAATCGCACCGGCTAACTGGTACATTTGGTTGAAAACGCGCCAACAAAGATGGTAGGCTAGGTTCGATTCCCGGTTGAGTCATACCAAGCAGGGTTGCGGAGTTGGATTCCTAACAACGCTGGGAGTCGGAGTCGGATTTTTTTGTGCGACTCCGACAACAGTTAGATCATTTTTTACATCGCACTCCTGATGGGGAATTTCTTTTGAAATGGCACAGTCTCTTTTGACACTTTTGTTGAAACAGAGATTTCTTGCTATGTAACACGATTTCCATTGATTTTAACAGCCAGATTTCATTCCCTTTATGTAAACGGGAATTGGAGTCGGAAATTTTGGAAACTCGGAGTCGGAAACTTTGGAAAGTCGGATTCGGATATTTTACCTCCGACTCCGCAACCCTGATACCAAGCTTGCGGCTTGTCCAGCCTCGTGTTTGGCGTTGATGTTTGGATGCAAGAAAACTGTTCACGCGGAATATGTTGCCATTGATTCGCTACCAGTGCAGCATTCACTGCGAACACAGCTGCGTGGCCCAGAGTGCAAGCTAACGGAGATTGGCGCCCGCAGACCAGTCGTGACAAACGCGTGGAAACAGTGATAGATGGCAATGTGGTTTGATCCTTTTGTTGCAATTGCATCTCACGCCGGCCACGAAAAGACAAATTTGGCATGTTTAGCGAAATCCGCAACCGACAACAAAATGCTAAGCTCATTGGTTTTATATCATTGCGCTTGCATCGTATAAATTCGAGCAGAAAAACAAGCTTCTGATGCAAATTTTAACTTTTTTTACTGGTAACTGTTGGCGGAGATTCGTGATTGAAATTGGTTAAAGACTGATTCTCACCTGTGTTTGCTGCCCCGGATTGAAACAGAAACGGCGCCTTTGGGGCGTCTTTAAAGCTTGTTTGGGGGACTTCGTAGTAGTATACAATGAATTGGAAAATGAGTGTATCGAAGAGACCAGAGATTGAGTTTGGAGACACTGATTATGAATTTGGGCCTCAACCCACCTGCCCCCGTTTGTTGAACAGTGTCACAACCTTTTTTCGAAACCTGGACTTGTGGCATTAATGCGTTTTTCTTTAAATCAGCAGTCCAAAGTCGAAATATGGAGACAGTATGGAAACATTTGATTAAAATTCTACCTTAATTAGTGGCGTTCAATGTATTTTACGGCAATATGCTTTCAGGCCCATGTGAATCTACCATGCGATTATCAGACGGCTTTTTACGATAGCTAGCAGAGCTACCTAAATTGGGAGCAATGTCACAGCAAATGCCTTTTATTCATGTTTTGTTTTGAATTGTCACTTCAGCAATGAATATGTTTTCCGTATACATGTAACCAGGGTTACGGAGTCGGAGATAAAATATCCGACTCCAACCTTTGCAAAATTTCCGGCTCCGACTCCCGACCCGAATTTCCGACTCCCGACTCCGCCCTTTCCAAAGTTTCCGACTCCGACTCCTTAACATAAAAGGAATGAAATTTGGCTGTTAAAATCAATGGAAATCGTGGTGCAGAGCAGGAAATCTCTGTTTCAACAAAAGTTTCAAAAAAAATTGTACCATTTCAACAGGAACTCCCAATTTAGGAGTGTGATGTAAAAAATTATCCAATTGGACTCCCAGTGTTGTTAAGAACCCGACTCCGACTCCACCCAAAAACCTCCGACTCCTTACCAGTCCCGTCGCCACGGGGGGGATTTGGTGGGCTTAGACCCCCAAACAAAGCTCCAAGCCCCTCAAATTGAAACGTGAAACACTATAAATATAATGAGTTTTGGTTAATTTTGTAATCTCAAGCCCCTCAAACAAACGCAAAGTCCTCTGCAGAACTGTCAATCCCCCCTAATGAAAACTTTCTGGCGGCGCTTCTGCTCCTTACGACTCCGACTCCGGCTCCGATTCTGCAACCCTGCATGTAACTGCACAAACTTCGTCTGGAAAACTGATTGTCATTTACCTATTTACTTGACTCTTAGCGTGGAACTTGAAGTGTCACTTTCAAGTGCAAGAAGAACCGTTCTGCTTCTGAGCAAGTCGGGAGTACATTTCGGACATTGTTTTTCTCATCTACGGATAGCCAAAACAGTGTCAAACACTAGCGCGCAGCATGCTTTAGGGCAGGATATCCGCATCTTTTGGGCCATATAAGCTATGACACAAAAGTTCGAGGGCAGGGCATCTTACGTAACGTTATTGTTCAGGATGTGTTACATTCTACCAAATCAGCAAGTAGCCTATTTCGTAAATATATGAGTTTTTCATTATTGAGAAAATCTCTTTGCGGCTGGATGGAAATGGTTTGCGGGCCGATTTTGGCCCACGGGCCGTAGTTTGTATATTTTTAAAGTAATTTTTGTAGGTATAAAAGATTGTTTGGACACCAGCAGTGTTCTCAGTTTTGTGTAGCTTGTGGAAAATGAAGCCCATCTTATGGGAACCACTTTAACGATTTTTTTAAATAATGATATAAAGCTCTTTCACATTGTGTTTGGGGACTTTTCATCACTCGTCATTTCATCACGCGACAATTAATCCCTGACATTTAACCACCAGATAGTTAATAACGCATCCAATTAATCACTTACACGGTTTGGTGACTGACATTTAATCACGTAACCATACATCACGCGATACTCAATCACTAGTCAGTTCACTACATTATAACTTGGACACTTCTTGTCATTTTTTATTTATACGACAAGTACGCAATACTACGCAAAGCCCAAAACCTAAAGCCTTAAACCTAAAGCCCTAAACGCAAAAACCCTAAATCCAAAAATCCTAAATCCAAAAATCCTAGACCCAAAAACCCTAAACCCAAAAACCCCAAATCCAAAAATCCTAAACCCAAAAATCCTAAACCAAAAAATCCTTAACCAAAAAACCCTAAACCCAAAAAAACTTNAACCTAAAAACCCTAAATCTAAACCCTCAGCCTAAAAACGGTGAAGTGTTTGAGTAATGAAGAATTTGCGTGTNGATCTGTCTAGNTCAGCTATGTCCAATCCAAATGGCTTACTGAGCCAAAAATTATGACTATCTTGACCAGGGCCGCACATTGAATGACATATTATTGAGGGCCACACATTGAATGACATATTATTGAGGGCCGGACATTGAATGCCTTACTGTGATCTTAGCAAAATTTAGCTAATATACTGAAAGTGTTCGAATGCTAACTAAAATGAGAACAGACGTGATAAAGAGGCACTGAGAAGCACATGCATCAAAAATTTCAAATTCAAGATTATCAAAACAAGGACAGGTTGTCAGTTGTAGGATACTTTTACTATAGCGAAAACCTTAATTGGGCCGCATAAAACCCTCGACTGGGCCGCGGGTTGGACATAGCTGGTCTAGTGATACTGTGTCTAAGGGATTAAATGTCAGGGTGTTTAATTGTCTGCGTGATTAACTGTCTAGTGATTAAATGTCAGTGATGAATTTTCATGTGATTAAATGACGTGTGATTAAATGTCTGTACACCTTGAAATTGCGGTTATTCCCTGCAAGATCGCATAGTTCTACTAACAAGAAAAGCCACTTTGTTGGCCTGCAAAAGATTACCAATTTCGTGTGATACCCAATGATTGTCACAGACAACCCTGGGTATTTAAACAAGTGAATACCTTTTCGGCGCCCCCTATTTGACTGCCCTCCCCCAAACGCCTGGCCTGGATTCGCCACTGGTATAACCGAACTGAAAGTAGGAAAAGCAGAAGATGCATTTCTCTTTATCAGAATTTCAAAACTCCATGTTGATATTAATCAAACTTAGTTGTTTGTTTGATTGAATTGTCTTTCTTAGTAATCAGAATGTCAAGAAAAACTTAATCACCAAAAAGTTCAAACGAAGCTATATCTGGCTTTGTGTTTAAGTTAAGACTGAAATGCACGACTAGGAAAATTTGTCATGCTCTCATGTTCGACACGACTGTACAGTGTACACCATTCAAGGCCCGCAGAAGGCACGATCGTGGCTTTTAAGGTTATTATTGGTCATCACTCGAGGACGGATTGCGCTAAAAAGTCACTGAAGACATCCACGGATTTGGAAGAAAGGAATCTTTCCGATAAGATTAAAAAAGGCACCTTAACATTTGAAAATTTTGAGAAAATGGAAATTTTTGATTTTCCAGAAGCGATTTCTGAGCAATTTTGGAAAATTCAAAATATCCTTCACGATTGCCTGTTACTTTTTTCGAATTCTTTTGGTTTGGACTACGTCAAAGGACCCCGACAAACCAAAAATGCCAACCAAAATAATTATCACTGATTTCGGGGGAAATATTTGGTTGAAAAAAAAGGATTTTTGGAATTTTAAAGAAAATTCCATTTTTATATTTTACGCTTTAAGATGGCGTGAAGTAAGAGATTCATCTTAAAGCTTTTCGTCTGACACTCTTCAAGGGACATCGTCAGAATGGAGTGGAGGTACAACCGAACTGGTTTATAAAAAGGAAAGCAGAGTTCTCATTGGTTGAAACAGTAGCCAATAAGAAAGGGTTTAGGAGATCGGAAAAGAAGAGTTCTCACTGGTTGAAACAATTAGCCATTGGAAAGAGTTTAAAAGGTTTAGGAGATCTTCAAGGAGTAAACGAATTATTTTTGTTTGCAGAGAAGGGGATTCCGAGATTTGATGAAAGTCGCTTCTAGGGCGGAGAGATGAAATGGAGTGCGAGCTCGAGCGAGAACAGAGAACTTGTCTTGATTGTAATGCAAGACGCATTGGGCGTTGTCAAGAAAATGTTGACCGATGGCGGTTGGTGAAATTGTGGGGGACTGGTGGCCTTACCGGGGCTGGGAAAGCTTTGACGGATGTGTGGAGTGGGAGGATTGGCAATCGACTTTAGAATGTGTTGTTTGATTCGTTCTTCTAAGCGCTGAGACGTGCGACCAACGTACCGACTGTCGCAGTGGCACACAGATTGGTAAATTACGTTGCTTTGGTGATGGGAAGGTAGCATTTCTTTCTTTGTTGCTGGTAAGAGCTGTCGGGTCGTAAAAACAACACGTGGTTCGACGGAAAAGAAGCAGCGTTTCACGGCAGACGTGATCTGATTTTCGAACTTCGTCGAAACGTTTCCGATCCATGGAACGTGTAGGTAGACTGGGCATTTTTTCACTGTGTGGATCGGCTTCGAGTTATGTTGTTGAAGTTTTCGTTTGAGAGTAGAGTTGATTGAATGTTCCGGGTAGCTATTTTTAAACAGGATTAAGCGGATTTTGTCAAGCTTATTAAACAACACATTCCAAAGTCGAATTAAGCAACACATTCCAAAGTCGATTAAACAACACGTTCCAAAGTCGATCATTTTGGAAGACTTTATTGCACACGCTGAAAATGATGTTAGTGTATGAAACAGTTATGCTCTCCTAAACAAGGTCATGCATGTTTACCTACATGACAACAAAAAACTACTGCTGCAATAGTACTGCAATAATTCACTGTGCATTGTGTATACTTTCTTACAACACAGAGGTTTGCACAAGTAAACCTGTTGCAGAGATTCTTTGGGTCAACCGTGACCGATTCATTTCTGCATCGTTTCTGCAAACGTGTTCCAATCGATGTTGGACGTTTATATCAAAAGGTATGCAGAACTATCGACGTATCACCAGCTGGTTCTCTGCAAGTTACGCCTGAAAAAGCAACATGCCTACACAGACATCCAGGACTAGGAGGTACTATCAAATAAAGTTGGATAAGGATGTAAGAAAAGACCTTGGATAAGGATGTAAGAAAGACCTTTGCAGGCAGCGTGCCGTCTTTGTTCCGAGATCTCCCGAAATGCACAGCAGACGCAAATGAGAAGCGGCGGCTGTTCAAACTAGCTGTCATTTCATAAGCTGCTCAAATATATTGACATAAACAACTTGGAACGGCGACAGTTGGCAAAGTAGCAACCCCTTGGTGGAACCAAGAGCTGAAAGATGTTATTCAAGCAAAGAAATTAGCCAGTAAGGCCTGGCTTAAGAACAAAGCTGAACCATCATTGCATTCGCGATAGACTGAGACGCGAAATTCCGCAGATCAAGTGGCAAAAAGTCCAAAATACAATCGAAAAAACAATACAATGGACTAACAAACTGGCGTGAGCCCATGCACATCAGAAAGAGAGACAGGAGAGTTTGCACAAACTACCGGAGATTTTTTCTCATTAGGCGCTCTGTAAAAGAGTATGCCAGATGCCTTGAAAAAAGATGGCTCAAGATTATGGAACCTGAGTTGTGCAATATCCAGTGCGGTTCTTTTCCTGACTGTAGCATTACAGACCAAATTTTACTCTCCAGCAAATTTTTGGGAAATCTTGAGAGTAGGCTAAAGAAAACCGTGAGGTAATTATACCCCTCCCAGGGCTGATGTCCCTGCAACCCTTCCAAAAGAAAAATCTGTGTGAAAAGTGAAATGAGAATAGCCACAGGTGTTTCTTCTGGGCATGTGAAAATGGATCTCAAACGTTTTCCAGTGTATGGCGCACTGATATCACCTTGTAGCAATTATGCTACCTTCTATCAGTAAGACATTATGCTGTTTTTCAAATATTGGGCATTTTGTATAACTTCGCAGATAAACTTCAGAACGTAAATATTTCAAAGAGGCTGGGAAAAATAGAAGACAAAAATCTTTTTCAAACAACCATTGTTCAACTTCGTACTTTGTCCATTTGGTGTATTGTACATCACGTTTTGAACTTTCCCAAGCAGTCACATTTTTCAGTAAAGAATTAAAGGTAAGAACACTGGCGTTAATGATAACTTTCGATGTCAAAAAAACAATCTGTAGTTAAAAGTTCTTATCAGACACAACACAAGAGGAAGGCCCGGGTTTAACAAGTGCGGGGCCCGATAGGAAGCCCTTTCGCGGGACTCCATTCAGTGGCGTGCGCAGAAATTTTTGAGGAGGGTCATCACGTCATAATGGTAGAAATCATGAATGATGTGAAAAAGCGAGGCCCGAAGGGATAATGTCAAGTTAGGGGTGTCTGGAGGCATGCCACCCAGTTTCACCTCTCAAGCAGAGAGTTTCTATGTCCGTTCCATGGACATCTCCGTAACCAGGGCCTTTAATAGAAATTTTTTTAGGCGGAGCAAAACCCATTTGAGGCTCCTAAGACTTGCAAAATTATTTTGAAACAAATAGAAATTGAGGCTAATTAATGTGCATTAAATACAAGTTTTTCATCTCAAACCATTTATGAAAAACCTCTAGCTTTAGCTAATTGCTGGCAGAATCACAGAGTTTTACAAGCTCATAGCTGAACATGTCAATTTTTAAAAAACTTAAAACTTAAGTACATGTACAAGTATTTTAAGTTTTGCAGTAACTGAATCTGGTTATAAAGTAACAGGTTCACATTGTGGTCTCTTAAACTTCAACAAAAAGTGCTCGTTTATTGACCATATGAAACATTATGTTAAAACATACCGGCATTCAAGTAATGTGACAAGGGCGAGGGTGTCAAAACCGCGCAATTTACTTTGGTTTTCGTTGGCAACGGATCCCATGCTTAAAAAATACTGCATGTGTATCGCGCGCCGGCACTACATAAGCAACTTTAATAGAAAGTGTAAATTTGTATAGATTAATAGGCGGAGCGCGGGACCCAATTTGGAGCAGAGCCCGATTGGAAGCAATCGGTCCAATCGGCTAAGGGTCGGCCCCAGGGGAAGATCTTGCCAGTAAGTTTAGGGGGGGCGATTTCAGTAATATTTGGTAGTCAAGTCACATAACAGCGTCACTACTGTAAGAGAGATGAAGTATACTTTACGAAACTGCTGTGAAAAAACAACGGGCGACAGCCAGACTAGCCTTACATTGCGAATGTTGTTGTATTCGGAATTGTACAAAATCATGGTGAATAAAGTTACTTTTTTAGGTTTTAGGGAGAGCGATGGCCCAAATCGCCTCCCCCCTGGATCCGCCCCTTGCAGGCCCTGACAAATAGAAGTACTTGCCATGGTAAGGTAGATGAGTTTTGACTCGAGTCTGGGTTAACAAATATGGGAAAATGAACTCCACAAAAGATTTGCAGCCACTGCTAAGAACCACGGCATTTTTTACCTTAGTTTTATGTTATTTTATATGTGTTTAATTGAAAGGTTAGAATCTCCTGTGACCCTGAAACTGTATAAAAACTAACCAATTATATATTGTGTCCACAGTGAGCTAACAACTATATTAATGTATCACCAATTTCCACAGTTGCTGGCGTAAAGAGATAAGCGCTGCACCTATACTGTTAGTGTTACTGAAATTATACAAATGCGTGCTTCGTTCTTAAAGGTCTGTTTTTGCGTTTCTTTAAAAATCCACAAAAATATATCTTTGTGTTTCATGGTTTTTGTGTTTCATAGTCTTCATTGAAATATTTTTATGCATCTTTCGTATTCTGTACAGAGATAACATAAGAAATTTTGGAGGTGACCCTGGATCAGTGACTGTAACTGGAGGCTCAGCTGGCGCATTTTGCGTCAGTGTCCATACTCTATCCCCTCTGAGTCGAGGTCTTTTTCATGGAGCTGTTCTTATGAGTGGAGTTGCTTCCTTGCCGCCCATGATACAACGCAATCAAGGGATAAAAGGATTGGAGTGAGTGCTCAAAACCTCATCAATTTGTCGAACGTTTCACCGTAACTTACAGACGTGCATTCCGCTACCCATTGGGTTAAGGACAACTTTAAAGCACTTGCCTAGCTTGAAACTTTTTTTAACATTTCACGAATGATAAAATAAATATTATTGTAGATGCAATGCAAAGATTCGCAATACTGCACACAGCAGATTAAGGCTCGGATAACTTTGCATCGATACTACGTTGTATCAAACTTACGTGTTACAGGAGTCAGAAAAACGTTTTGCAAACTCAGTTTATCTCCACATTACCTTGCAGCTGCTGACTAGTCGGATAAACGACTACCCTCTGCAAAGATTTACGCATTCAAAGTTGTTTAAATAACGTTTTTTTGCACCAAACTTTACAACACTTACTCCATGTCAAACTCAAATATTTCTTGTATCATGCATGTTCGTCCTCGAAATACTTGAGCTGGGGCATCTCTGCGGGTGTGAACCAGGCCCGTCGCCAAGATTTCGCAGCAGAGGGGGGGACAAAAACTACAAGAGGGTGCCACATTTTTAAAACATAATATTGGATGTATGCAGCAACGGGGCGCAAAACATGAAATGGGGAGAACATATTTTAAATGGGGAGACCAGGCACCACTGGCACCCCCTTTGGCGACGGCCCCGGTGTGAACTGGCGCTGACCTCATGCGCGCCTTGCTATTTGAGATTACTGTTTGTCAACAGGGTTGCGAAACAAGCAAACTGTTCGTTTTGGGAAAATATTTACAGCGTGACGTGCCTTCGAAATCACGTGACCTCAAGTGAACTGATAAAGTTTGCAAATGAGAAGGAAGTGGTAATGTTTGAGTACATACCATTTTATGCGTACAGTTACAAATGCAAATACTGCGAAAGAGGATAAAAATATTTGGCACAAATGGGTTTATTAGAACTGCTTTCATAAAACCGCTACGTTTTAACTTAAAACTTGCGAGTAGTGCGTGTTGTGCGTTTGTCTAATCACTCTAGTCTAATGAGACTTGTGTAAATGGGTGTGCGGTTTAACTTCCACTAAACTTGGATGTTCAGATATTTTATCCAACCGTCGACAAGAAATTTCTTCCATCTTCCATTGACGTTCTGTTAATGGAAAGAACCTTCAATACATCGGTCCCAGTTATGGTCGGTGGCGTGCCGGGCGAGGTCGACTTCACGTTAGGGAGATTGCTAATTCCTGGTTATCACGCAGGTAGAAAAGAAAATTTTTGTTCATTGCTTGGGACCGGAGGCTGTGATCCGCTTCGTGTTTGAACTTTTGGCATGTAAGAGTGTATCTAAACTTTAAAAAATGATTATACAAAACATTATTTTTATCGTTTTTTCCGTTTCTTATCTTTTGGTAAACATACTGGGTATTGCTGAGCATAAGCTTCATGTTTTTTCCAGAACATGCTCAGGAATGTAATGCCAGGTATATATGGGTATAGGTGGTGAAATTTTTGTGAACCTTATCATATACCTTCCTGAACTTCTGTTCTCATCAGCGCATACCTTTTAAACTTCAAATGCGGGGTATGACGTAATCTAGTAATATAGAGTGATTGTATGTATTTTTTGCAAAATTACCGATGAAAAATTCTGTTATCAATCTACTTGCTAATATTTCTGAGCTTTTGCGTTGGTCTTTCATATAACTTTGTCCCCTGCCATCATTTATTCCTGTGTCATTCGCTGGGCGTTTAGCAAAAAAGCAACGTTTACAGAACTTTAGTTAGACTTAATGGGTTTGAAGTCTTTACAAAACAAATGGATCGAAATCTAATAAACCTGCCGAAAGCTACAAGGTGTTAAAGATTTTCTAAGTGATAATACCTAATAATACCTAGGTTTTATTTATTTGCTCACGATAGGTGCTTTCTCCCAGATTTGCATTTTTACTATTTGTTCAGCGGTTCTTTTGACTACAGAAAAAATTGAAAGAGACAGCTTTGTTACCATACCGAACCACCGAAGGCGCTTGCGCAAAGAGTTGCAAGAAATACAATCCACCACATCTATGAACAAGGGCGTACGCAAGGGGTTTGGGGTTAACCTCCCCCCCCTTGAGCTTGATGTTTTACAAAAACTTTATTACTTGCACAAAGGAGATTAATTGTTTTCGCACACTTTTTGCTTGTTAATTTGTCGACTTAATACAAATACCACGGAATGAGTTTGCATGCAAATTTCAAGGAACATTGTAAATGGGCCAAAAAGTAAAAATTAGGTTTTGATGGGAATCTGGGTCATCGTCTGTGTCAAAAATCCATCTCACCACTTTTGCAGACCTTTCGTCCACTACGCATGTTTACGATTGTTCCGCGATAGTTCACTTTATCCGAAACAATTGTCTTTATTTTGTCTGCTAAGGCTGATCAGCGCAAGCTGACCGCATTGGCTACTTTACCAATTTCTGTAGCAGGGTAGAACTGTTGCACGAGCTCAAAAACAGCAGTTTTTAGCAGAGAAGTATTCAGGCATTTGATAATGTCACAACAGGAAAAAAGGAAAACTTAAAGTTTGCTGGATTTCTATACATAACAAAAAATCTAAAGTTGTTTTGGGTACTGTATGCGCATTCTCAATTCTTGTGTAGCTTAGCAAGATTCGAACTTGCAAACTGGGGTGTACGCCAGCCAGACCAGCTGCACACTTTCTATGCTCGACTGTTCGTATTCGACAAGACATTAGCGCAGCCTCATTTTGCAGTTGTAAATTGCTCGGACGCAGTGATGAGTGTGTTTTACTTCCCTGTTTTAACGCGCATCCTAATATTTTTGCAGTTATGAACTGCTGTGTCGTAGCGTTGAGTTTATTTTCCTCCGATATCCTGACCTGGAGTGCTGATAGTTTATATTCAATGCAATGACACATAAAATAGGGGAGTGCGTGGGGAATAATATGCATATTATGTCAACAAACTTCGCCAAAACTTTGTTTGAAAACATGAACATGACGTCAAATTGTGACGTCACAAACAGCGCACACCAAATACAAATGACCACCATATGCCACTGAATGAACCCCCCCATGAAAATTTTCTGCGTACGCC
>JGI24158J21664_10008075_pt1 | contig 13990 bp, 9 predicted proteins | sample Ectturendosymbi3_FD_21664 | JGI IMG/M metagenome (IMG submission 21664) | reverse complement strand
ACTGACTGAAATTTACTCGTGCATTGTATGATTTATTTCTGGCAAGAAAATTTCTGTCTCGTGAAATATGTCGCCACTCATAAGAAATTATGCGTCAAGTAACCACCTTTGCGGGCCCTGAAATACATACAGCAAAAACAGCGCTGAGAAACAGAAGTTGTGGTTGGCTGGCTAAAGCGTCTGCTCGCCGGAACCAACGCTTATAACTATTTCAGTTTATTTAGAAGAACAGAATGTTACCACTTCGCATGTTTCCATTGTCACATCGGTGTCCTGACGCAGTGTTGCCGATGTTTTTTTTCACATCGGTGTCCTGACGCAGTGTTGCCGATGTTTTTATGTAACGAAGTAAGATATATACCGGCTGAGTGGTGCAGTTGGTTGAACACGCGCCACCAAAGCTTGGTAGGCTGGGTTCGATTCCCGGTCGGGTCATACGGTAGCGGCCTGTCCAGCCTCGTGCTCGGCGTTACTGGGTGGGTGCAAGGAAACGGTTCACGCGCAGTGCTGCCGCTGACTCCGCCACCAACGCACTGCGAAGCAGCCGCATGGCCCACGGCGCAAGCAAGCGGAGGCGGGTGCCGCATACCACTCGTGACACTCCGAAAGGAGCACAAGCGCGTATAACGAAATTAAACTGAAGCAAGATATGTTGAAAAAATCTTGCGTCCGTGCGACGATGCGTACGCTGAGGTTGGGGCGGCAAAGTTTTTCACATGCAAATTTGAACGATGCGCCCGATGCAGATGACAGCGAAGTCGCTGAGAGGGACGAAATCCGACAAGAGCGTCATCGCGATCGACAACGAGAACGAAACCTCGCTCGCGCCGCTCCCGAGAAAAGGTGAGCGCTGCTTTCTTGTTCTTGCTTGGATAGGAACAACGCGAACAGTTCCCGCATTACTCCGGGCTTGGTGCGTGGTATCCTTTTCCTTCCTGGGTTTTATTTGCTTTCGGTTGCGTTTGTTGGTTCGGCCACGACGCCACCTTTCGCGAAAAGCAATTCGTGCGCAATGTTTTATTTCGTCTTTTTTTTTTGCAGAAACCGTCTGCGCGAAGAGAGAGACATCAGCGAGAAAATAGCGCTGGGCTTGCCCAACACCCGGACCGCCCAGGAAACTCAATTCGATCAACGACTTTTCAACAAGAGCAGGGTGAGATGTTTGTACATTTAGCTGCGAGATGAGAGGGAGAAAGAAAAGAAACATGTTCGCACTCTTCAGCACTGCATCACTATTGCGGAGGTCTAGGTTGAGACTGCTATACTGCATAGAGGTGTTGAACAAATTTTATATTGGTAATAACTGTTCATTAGCAAGTTTTGATGATGACCTTAATGGTACATAATGCTCGTTTGTTTGTCTGCCATCTGTGAAATGCCAATGACTGAAGCTGGGTGCTTATTTTCGACTAAAATACTGTTTTGATCATGAAGTCCGGCTCCGATAGGTATCTTTGTAACGGAGTGCCTGGACAGTGCTTCAACATCGCGAACAGCTTAGGTTGAAAGAGGCACCGCATTAGTTATAGGAACTTCGGGTGGATGTTGAAAAGGCGCAAATGGACGACGCAGCTTTATCTTAATTTTTTAGCGGTTCCCAGACTGTTACAAAATTGGCGAGTTGGTCGAGATAGTGAAATAGGTTTGTGCCACGACAACCTGATGATGCCATGTAGTCTTCTTTGTTGAGCTGTAGAAATCAATATCTCTGAATGTTTGAGGAAAGTTAATTGTGGTTATCTGCACGAACGTGTAGCAACCTATGACGTGCTATAACAACCCGCCCACGCCTGACTGCAATCTGCTTTATTTTAATTGCTAAGCAAGCATGGAATGTTCTTATGCAGGCGTTTATGTCGCTGTGTTGTCCTTCGGGATGATACTTTGTTGAGCGAAGCGTTTTATTGTGGGCTCGCAGAGTTTCGTCAAGTCTGGGTAAAATACGTTCCTTTCACAAGCGTAGCCCAAAACGGTCGGCGTTACTCATGCCGCGGGCGTCGTCTTGACATCACTACGTACGTTGTATCGTGCATCGCAGGAAAGAAATCTTGAAGTACGCCCGAAATGTCTTGTCCCTCGTTATAGCACCTTTCAGATTTACAAGCAAATTTGTTTGACCATTATCTTTATTTTAAATGACCACTACAATCATTCTCCGGTTTGTATTATAACGTGCGCAAACGCAAGGAAACGAGGTCTGTAACCGACTGTAAGCTTCGGTTTTCACAACAATTAGTTCAGCCGAGCTCGATCTCAGCTTCAGTTCAACATTGTCAGTCTTATTCCTTCGGTGGTATGCTTGACAACAGCTGCACAGCCGTCGAACTTCTTCAAACATGTCTATCATTGACGTGACAGGGCATGGACAGTGGTTTTGCTGGTGGTGACGATGAGGGCTACAACGTCTACGATAAGCCTTGGAGATCCGAGGCTCAGGTTGGCAACACTATCTACAGGCCGAGCAAGGACAAAGACCGCGAGATGTATGGGGACGACGATATTGACAAGCTTATTAAAAGCAACAGGTAAACACTTCCTAGTTGCACTTTGCAAAAACTCTCGATTTCACAACGACGTTTTAATTACGTAACTCTGACGTACGTGAAATGTGGAGCTAACCAACAAAGACCGTAAAAACCAAAGTGAATATGATGTCATTGCTGCCTCCAGTGGTCCGTGAAGACCGTTTGCATGCTTCAAGCTCTGTCCAAGTAAAAACCTGATAATCTTATCCCTTGCAAGTTGGGGTTTTGTTTATTTTGCTATAGCAACGATCCCAATTAAAGTTAGCATGCCTCCTGTGTTTTACCACAATAGTTTGTTTATTTAAAAGTTTTATCACAATAGTTTGCTGTATAAAATTTCCCCATAGCTGCCATCTTGTCAAGGTATCGTGATCGCAATTTCTTTCAAACAATCCAAGAGGCTGTGGAGCCTTTTAGCTAAATATCATTCAAATGCAATTAATCTCATTTTGGCCACTCAACCTCACAAACAGAGCACATGTCTGATGGAAGTAGCTGAAGGCAGCTCAATGCCACCAGAAAGCTCAGGGACTCTCAGTGGATTCATTAACTTCTACTATCACCGACATCCTAAAGAATGATGAAAAGAATGCTACAGTTTAGCCTCGAGTGTAGGCTTGCCAGGTCATTAAGTTGCTTGTCTGGGCCCCCCATTGCACATACTTCATTGGTTGTCATGGCATCGCAGTTAACAGCGCGATGACCGCTCGCGTGTTGATGCAGGTTCGTTCCAGACAAAGGCTTCAAGGGCGCCGACCCTTCTCGTCAGCGCGAAGGTCCTGTGCAGTTTGAAAAGGACGAGGATCTTTTCGGTTTGAACAAATTCATGGAACAGGCCAAACAGGTGAGCGTGGCACGGCTCGCCGATTTGTTCGTTCAAACTTGCTAAGCATCTCTGTGCGGCGTATTTTTGCCTAAGTAATGTTGTCAGAAAACCGCTAACATTATACACTACCAGAGCCAAATCCTGCTAATTCGTTCCGAAAACTACGCTTCTTTCGAGGCACGCAATGATATCTTTTCCACAATTAACAAACATCAGTATTAAATTAAAATGCAAAAGAAGCGCTGAAAGTTTTAGGGGGTGTTTCCTGGAAGGTTTAATCAAACGTGGATCGTAATGCAGCGAAGGCGTGTGACAGTTGTCAACGATGCCCGTCACGTGGTTACGTCACGTTAGAATGTCCGTGCCAACAAAGTAAACATGCAAATATTTAATGAGCACCCGAACAACAACTGACAGTGTGTCTAAAGAAGCTTGGGCTTATGTGCTTTTGCAGACATGTCAGCAAACATATTTCTTTTTTTTTAGTAAGCAATTTGTGTTGAATTGGTTTTTGCACCGTAGGTGTAGGAGCAGACAAATCTTCGGGGTTGCGAATAATTTTTTCCCGAATTTCCCCAAACTTGCCCGAAAAGTTTTTTTGTGCGTCTGTTGCCTACAAATTTTCTCCCACAAACATCATTAAGACGTTTTTTGGTGTGACCTCCAAAAAAAGGTCTTCATGTGTTTTTCTGCAAACGTTGGGTGCCATTTTTTGAAGTCAAACAAGGTTGGACGCCATTTTGCCCGGGTTTTCAGGGTTTTTGCCCAGATTTTTAGAGACTTTTCCCGGATTTTCGACCAACCAAAACTTTGGGTGTGTACTTGCACCAGAACCGTCGCCAGTAAGTATTCAATAGGGGAGCTCTGCGTTTGTTTGGTGGGGCTTGACATTACAAAGTTAACCAAAACTCCACTTATTTATAGTGTTTCACGTTTCAATTTGGGGGGCGTGGAGCTTTGTTTGGGGAGGGGCTTAGCCCACCAAAGCTCCCCCGTGGCGACGAGACTGACTTGCACCCTCTGCACCCCCCGCCTCCTACATACTGCTTTTTACGACTTATCGAGCTGTCCTCGACAGCTACGACCCTGCAGCAGAGAATAATACGCGGTACTGTTTCCGATCACGTGATCACGTTTGCAGGCGAGAAAACGACCAACCGAGTCGTCAAGCAGCAAGTCCAAGTCCGACTATGACAAGAGCAAGAGAAGAAAGGAGTGACGAACATCGACCGCGTCCTTCCGCCATTCCGCCAAAGTCACTCTGTCCGGTCCGGGGACAGGTGCTGAGTCATGCATACGTCAGCGCCGTGCAGTGGTTCAGTGCTGCTCGCTCGTTGGCAATCATGATGTTGAGCTGTTCGCTGGTCGGAAACAAGTCGCGGTGCCGTTTTTTTGTTACCGCGGTTCGAAAACTCCCGATTTTATTGAGACCGTGTTGCATTTTTGGCTGTAAACGGTCTTCATCCGGGACGTGGATTGCTTGTGCGTAGATACTTGCGAAATATTCGCATTTTCTCTTACTAGTTTTGACTGCGACTTTTCGGAAATGAATAGTTCTTCTCCAAGTCATGTTCGCGAGGAGACACGTCCATCTTTTCTGATTTCTTCGGTGAGCCTCGAGCGTTCTGGCATTTTTTGTATGTTAATTAACTACCGCAAGAGACAGGTCGTCTTCGAGACGGATCGACCTCGCCCACCGCTTTGTTGTTTCAGCATTTCAAGGTCTCTTCATTCCTTGAATGCACTGAAACTTGTGCCCGTGTTATTTTCTCTATAGGTTGCGACGAACGTTTTCAATTCAATCTCACACCTGTACAATAATATTTTAGGACCTGTACACTAATAATATTTTCGACTGGAGGCACTGGTATTACCTATCTTTGGCAAAAAGAAGGTCTCCAGAGTAACACATTATTTTTTAAGGGCCGAGTCAGGCTGTGAAACTACGTCTTTGTTCTGTACATATAAGAGAAGTACTTTGCCTGAATGCGACTATTCGACGTTACGAAAGCTTTTCAAGGGAACGTGCTTACATTCATAGATTTGGGAAAGCTTCACTCGCGTATTTATTGGCTCATGTTCCAAAACTGCAAAGCTTTCTCTATCAAGACACCACAAGAGTGACCTACCGAATCTTCTCGCAAAGTGTTCTGCTACAGTAGGATGTCGATTTCGCGTCAGTGACGTATCCTCAGTCCAGTAAATAGGCGTAAGGATAGCAGCTTTGTGAGCGTAAACAGTGCATAGCGTACACTGTTTGCTGCTGTAGTCTGCGTACTTTCTCTAAGTCCAGCTTTAGTCTTTTTCGTCATTACGCCTGTAAGCTTTTTCTTGCAATTTAATGGACCGAGGGATGCGTCGCTGACGCGAAATTGATTTCCCAGCAAAATACGTAGCGATCAGACCTGGCTCCATCACCTTCGTAGTGTCTTGTTGCTGAAATGTGGATATGTGCAAGTTTGAATCGTCGCGAAGTTATGAAAGCAGAGCACGGCAGGCTGATTCCTCGAAAGATCAACATCCAAACGTAGAGACCTTTTGCTCTAAATCAGCTATGTCCAACCCAAATGGCTTACTGGGCCAAAAATCGTGTCGCTATCTTAACCAGGGCCGTACATTGAATAACATATTAATGAGGGCCGCACAATGAATGGCTTACTTTGAACTCAGCAAACTAAATTTAACTTAATAAGCTAATGCACTGGAATCATTCAAATCCTAACTGCAATGGTAACAGACGTGATAAAGTGGCACTGAGGACCACCTGCAGCAAAAATGTCAAACTCAAGATTATCAAAATAAGGTCAGGTTGTCAGCATGTAGCATACTTTTACTACAGCAAAAACCTAAACCGGGCCGCATGCGGGCCGCGGGTTGGACATTGCTGCTCTAAATACATTAACATAGCAACATAGCTTTCAAGTGCAGCCGCACTCCGCCGTCACTAAAGCTAAACGCGCAGACGTTAGTGCGCAGTTCATTGTTGTTTTTTGAACTACTCGTTGCGTTGCTTACGCCGTGTCAACCAACAGTGCACTCATCGAGATGTTATAGCAGTTCGCTGCCAAGCACGATCGCATTCCGGTGCTGCGTCATTGGTGATGACGTGAACTTTTGGATACGAAGTCATAACATAATTTGCGGTGATTTTGCCGAGTTCGAGTTGACCACCTGAATAAAAGCGAACCGTGTGGCGGCTTCCAAGAGCGCTTCGTGATCTGACGACCGAGTTTGTCCGAAGCCACTGCCAGTAACCACAAATCAGTTTAGGGATCTTGGGAAGATGCTGCGCAGGATTTCAGCAGCAAGGTGTCAGTTTAACTTGGTGGCGTGTGCCAGAGAGCAGAACCGTAAGGGGCGAAATCAGCACCGATTGTGGATATCGCACAAAGGTTCCGTTAATCAAAAAAATGACCATGATATCTGCATGTGTGTGGTTATCTTCACCTGGAGCTCACTCCATTGTTTGGTTTACGTAATTCACGCGATGTTTCCACAAAAAGATTGTGTGCTCACCAATTTGTCGTGGATGGCGGGCTGTTTCTTTGCCAAATCATGCTCTGAGCTTCACTCACAGACATCAATACAGGACGGTCTTTTATAGACGCAGGCAGTATATGTACTGTCGCACAAGATGGCGCAAACTCGAAGTTAGAAGGGTCTCTGAAAATATCGAAAGCAGAGCCAAACATTGAGTCAGTCTGTGAAACTACGCTATTCCGAGTTTGATCAGCTGGATCAATTTCAATTTGCAACTGAATGTAATCAATTACACATTTTCATTTAATTCAAATTATAATTGTAACCAACATTGTTGTATGCATTTGTAATTGGCTAATTTTTTTGACATAATTAAAAGTACATTTTGCTTACAACTAAACAGGGCTCCAACTAATGTCTAAATCTAAACAAAACCAGTGAACCCGTGTGCTTCAGTTGCGCCAAGTCAGCGACAGAATATTCCAGATGTGCTGTGCGTGTGATTTGCATGGTATAAAGCAAGGGTGGATAACCAAGACGCGGTGTCTCATGCAGCCCTTGCTTAATTATCTTGAAGTCCCACTGAATAACACGCATAACAATACATGACTTGTAAAGTACTGTCGTTGTCATGTTGGTGTGTGATATTTACAATAAATCTAACTGAGCAAAAGTACGCGTTTGAGTGAGGAAGAGATGGGATGATGTTCATGTGTATGATGTGGCTCTTTCCGGTAACACAGTAAGAAATATGGCTGTTGGTCTCTGACTGGTTGGCAACCCCTGATGAAATATGCCTTGCTACTGTGCTGTGCACAGGGCTGGGGCTACACAACGATGTGTTGTGCGCAAGGCAGAGAAAGCTTTTACCAATTTTACTCCTAACTTGCAGCTTCTCGCGCTTTTTCAAGTCATACGTTTGAAGCCGTGTTCAGTTGCTCGAGGCAGTGTTCAGGTTTGAGTGCGTTCTTCGGTTCGAGAACTAGGTTTTTTGGATTATTCACATACAAAATGTCACCGTGAAATGGCACTGAGTAATTATTTGATGGCAACAACATTTTGTAATGATGCAAATCGATATCTTTACATAATTCATACGAGTGCTTCGAAACTAAATTAACATAAGTATATATTACAATATATCTTCATATAACAATGTTACAATATATATTCATATAACAATATTTTATAATTGCAATTTGCAATGGTTACAAGCTGAGCATTTGTAATTCTAATTTGATGTTTTCAGCACATAGTAATTGTGATGTATTTGAAAATGTAGGATTTTTTGTGATTGTAATTAACAGAATACGTACAATTGATCCAACTCTGGTTTGGTGTTTGAAAAACAGTGCCTTTGTTGTAACTCTAAGATAGAGACAAATAACAGGTTTTACGAAAGAGTTGTGGACAATTTAATAAGGAGTGATGTAACAGAACAAGGCGCGCTGTATTGCCGCTGTGTGAATAAAACTGTACTATAGCCGACATTGAAATTAAAAGACAACATTTCAGCTCATTGGTATTAAGTAACTGTTCGGCGCTCCAAAACAGTTGCAGTCTGGTTAACTGGGCAAGCTACGTTGAAACGGTTCATTGTTATACATTTAAAAAAAATTTTTGTTTGAGCGTCAATAAGATTTGTTAAAAAACTTTCAAGCATCAATTAGTAAATCGCTGGATTTTATAGTATTGTATCCGCCTGGAGATGGCGCCACATGTAAATAATGGTCACCGGTAGATGGTGCCCGTAAGTAACAAGTTACTGCAACAGTCAATGGACAATGGTTTATTGTTTCATATGACCCACCCAATAAGCAGAAACACTGCAAGAAGCCATTGTACTAAGCAAACCAACTATTAGTGAACATTAGAGCAAATAAAAATGCAATGGCACGATAGTTGATCAGTGCAAACCAGGGATCGGCAACCTTTTGCTAACTGTGCGCCGACTTATAGGTTTCAAATCATTCAGTGTGCCAAAAACATGCGTATTTTTATACAAGTCAAGGTCAACGTACCTACGTGTGAATCATGCCAAACTCGATATGCAAAACATAGAGCTTCTGCGTGCCATTACGGATTGCTTGGCGTGCCAAGTGTGACACTCGTGCCGTAGGTTGCCGACCCCTGGTGCAAACAAAGAGGGGTGCCGTGTCATATAGGATTGGTGAGAGACCATGGCGGTCATCTAGTCAACCAACCCTGTTTTTCAGTTTTTGAGAAGTGTTGAAAAACAACACTTGGAAATGAAATAAGCACAATTAGGAAAACGAACAAACACAGAACATGGTGAAGAAAATGTACAGACGAAACCGCATGCCAGTGTACACAGATGATTGGATCAAATATAATTGAAGGAATTTGGTGTGCTTAAGAACATGTTGAAATAAAAAAATAACAAAAACTAATTAATGAAAAGATGAAAATAAAAAATAACAAGAACTAATTATGAGGTACAAAAGAAAAAAACTAAGCAACACATAAAAAAGTATGGAGTGTGCTCTCGTGCTGAAAAGAATGGGATGTGCACAGGTAAGAAAAATGCGAAAAGTAAATATAGGCTGCATAAAAAATACACAGAATTACAAAATATTAGGATTTACATAATTTTGTTCTGGATAAGTGTAATCTTGCAAAAGTTCACAATTGTGTATCTTTTTCATGTAGGAGGTGTTTCTTCAGTTTCCATTTAAAGGTAAACGTGGTTGAAGACTTAATGTTGCGCCCAGTTTCGGGAGTGCATCCACCCAATTGTGTGGTTCGCGCTGTGCACGCATTAATATTGTTTGGTATTGAAGACCACACTTTTTGGCCAACAAAGGGAATATTTTCGTGAGGAAGAGTGAACTCTAGGTAAAAATAGGCTGTTAGAGGTTGCTAGTTACCACAAGCGAATCATCGTAATTAACTTATCCAAATAATAGTCCAACCTAGTATCAGTAGAGTGATTTCGTGTGGTGAACTCTATTGCTGCTGGTTGTTTTCCTGTTGGTTTAATGCCCCGAATTGCCATCTTTCTTTTGTGCTTGCCTAAGTAGTTCAAGGCGATACAGATCCTGTAACAGTATTGAGAATCGGTTTCGCAGCACCATATGTGCCTAACTTTTTTGTGAATATATCTTAAATTCGTTTTGAATATTTTTTTTGCGGATGTGTCATTGTCAGCGCTTTTTGTTACCGTTTCTTTCAGCGTTTGTTTTTTCTACAGAAAAGCGGTCATCAGGTTGATAGCAATGCAAACATGTTAAATACCACTTCTTATAAAAATGAGGGTCTTATTTTTGCAACACTTAACAGCAAAGGTAACTTATAATCAATAATGATTTTTTGATTGAAAGAAACACACATAAACATAACGTTATTGTAAAAAACACCGTGATTTCGTTCTGCCCGCCTGCCGCATACAATGGATGTTCTGATGCACTTCGCAGGGGTGGTTGTGTTTGGAATTTAGCTAGCTTACTGGGATTTGCAATAAAAGTTGAAACTTGTTTTTTTTTACCGCTCATCCGAAGAAAATCAAAGTCAGCTTTTTTTCCGACAAAATTAAAGCGTTGTTGGCTGTTTCCGACATATTTACAGATTTGTTTTGAGATTTCTCAGATTTTCTCTCATTGTAAAAAGGCTATGAAAAAAACTCAAGTTTCTTATGATTTTCTAAATTTGTTGAACTTTGTAACCGCTTTTACATACCGTCATTTTCAGTTTTAAGGTTAATTGCAAATCGAGATTTTTTCCGAATGTACTTTGCAAATTTAAACCCATGATTTCAGTGCCAAGGTAACGCTTGTTTGATCTCTGGACGCTTGAGAGATTGCACTGCTATAGCTTCCTAAACGTACGATTTTGTTATTTCAACTATTGGTCATTGCAGCATAGAATTTGAACTAGAGTTTACAGCCAACTGTAAATGAAATTGAAGACGCCCAAATTGAAACTGTTGGTTCATCGAAAGCAATTTCTGGAGGAATGGCTTATCTACTCGGGTTTTCTTCTTTGTGCCATCTTGTTCTTCTTTTAGGACAAAGATTTAACGTAATAAAATGGCCACTCAAGTACAAACACAAAACTAGCAATTTGTACATTAGCTTGAGCAGTGTTGGTAGGCGTGTAACGAAGGGGAGGCAAAAGGGGAACGATTCCCGGGCGCCGAATCACTGCGGGGGGCGCGGAATGATTGCGGGGGCGCAGAAAAGTCCCACCAATGTCGCAAGTACTTTCTGCAATACAGTACATTTGCGTCCGACAGACCTCAGATTCTAACATAGGGGCTCAAACTTCCTTCTTGCCCTGGTGTCAAGCGAAATTTCTGACTTCACGCCATGTGCGCATGTACAGAATAATATTCTACATATCAAATACGGTGCGAAAAGTGGTGATTAGGCCTTAGGGTTTGGTATTTAGGTAAGTGCGTCGGGTTATGGCTGGGTTAGGGTTACAAAAAATATTTGAGGTCTAAGGATAAGTCCAATATTTTTCCGTGGTTATAGTTATTCCCGTACTGCAGTTTGTTGTGAGTATCTGAAATCTAACCAAAAAGTTTTAATTTATACAACACACATAAAAAAAGTCATCGCCAAACTTTATTCCTTTACTCAGAGAATCAAAATAACTGAAGAACATTAGTAGGTCAAAATTTTCGCAGAGGTCAGAAATTTCGCTTGACACCGGGCGCCATCTAACCTCGCTACGCCCCTGAGTGTGGCTTCTGCCCTTTCTGCCATCGAGTGTCCGAGGTTAGTTTTTGCGTTTAGCAGATCTTTTACACCAGGGTTTCCTAAGCTGGGGTCCTCGGACAGTGTCGATTGCAGTGATGTGCCCGAGTCATTTTTGTCGAGTCAGAGTCATGGGCCCTTCGAGTCAGAGTCATCTGAAATTTTGTCGTGTCGATTCATGACTTGGTCGAGTCAGAGTCGAGTCACAAGAATGGTCGAGTCACTTCGAGTCATTGGTTTACAAGCTAGAGTCAATGTCGAGTCATACAAATTTCAAACTTTTCCTATACATTTTTGGCTATAGGTCCACCAGTGGACCTTCAGTGGCTATAGGTCCACCAGCAGGCGCGGACACAGGGGGGGATGCAGGGGGTGCATCCCCCCACCAGACCTAAAGAGGTGCTGACATGACACTTGATTTTATTGAAAATTATCGCCAAAATATTTTTGTACTGCACATTACTCGCTAAAGATGCTAAAACTTAACTTATGGTAACATTTAGCAAAAACGCTTTTTCGTTTCATTAGATGAGCTGGCCCTGTTTATGGAACCTGATATAAAATAGTCAATGATCGCATTGGCGTCCGTGGGGCAGGGGAGGCAAAACGGGTATTTGCCCCCCGCCTGGAAATTGGGATTAAGAACCGAATATTTCTGGAAACACATGAAGTCGGTATCTTAATTCCGATTAATCGATTTGATTCTTGCAATGACAGTTTTTTTGCCGGTATGAAATTCACACTGCACAAGAGTCAGGTTCACAGTTATAGTGTCATGCAGTGATGAGCTTGCAGTTCACTCATGTCCCCTCCTTGCCTGCAGAGGTGGGTTGCAAAAGTCGCGAGCAGGTTGTTTTACTGTTGGTCTTTATTGCGTAATAATAACATGGCAACGAATCTGCGAAGGTTCACTTTATATTACATGCGTTTTGTTGCATGAGACAGTGGAACGCAGACATATTCTTGGCAGGTAATGCAGCGAGACAGTGACATGCTGATAGCGGTAGGCCACATACATTTATACTTTGTGAAAAGAAGCACGAGTGAGTCTATAGCAATGCTTCAAGAAGTTTAAAAAATCCATTTTTAGTGCGAGTGTGACCAATGTGCCTGACTGTCAAACTACATTTATTCAAGCTTCTTTTCATGCCATATAAAATTAAGTGACTTGTTACAGTAGAATACATCTATGCAGCCTTTTGGGAATACGTCTTAATCGTTAAGGTTTAGTTCTGACATCTGAGTGAATACTGAGTGCAAAGGTTTATTTGCTGTGGCGAGTTTTCATAAATCATCTGGTCAAATTTGCAAAACCTGCGTGATGTTCTAATTGTAGTACGTTTGTCCGTAGTCGTGTCCACATAAAAGCCTACTTAATTGTCCGGTTTGTGTAGCAAGGTTTTATTGATCGCTTTGGACGAGATCTCAAACGTTTGCAGCTCTTGTTTCTAAGTCAGGGTTTCTCAAACGGGCCCTCGTACCCCTTGGGGGCCACGGAGCTGTTTTCTGGAGGCCAAGTGCAGAGGCCGAGCAGGGGCCACGAGCATAGGTTAAAACTAGGTATTTTTATTGATGAGCAGGGGGCCACAAGTGTTGAAAGTCTTTTGAAGGGGCCACGGCTCATGAAAGTTTGAGAACCACTGTTCTAAGTGATACTGACAAGTCTTGCTAGCTGATCCCGCAATCAGGTGGAGAGCAACCGGGTGTTACAGGCAAGTTTGCCTGTAACAACTCATCTTTATAAAGAAAACAAGCTTGCTAAAACAACCTCAAATCTGAGACAGCCAGAACAAAGCTAAGAGGTTACAGCCAATTAAAATTTACTATTAAGTCAGCTGACCTGACTGAAAACGGCTATCCTAGGACACTAACCTCAAGTCACCCCAGTGACAACGTCATCAAAATGTCAGCAAAAGTCACAAGACAAGCAGCAGAAATCACATGAGGCTGATCACGACCAGGAAACGATGACGGAACGGAAGGTGAAAACCCAAGCACCTGAAGGTTCTGGAAGCTTTTAAAAGCAGCCAATCACCAGGTGATCCAATAAGCAACAGCCAATTAGAACCCCTGAAGTAAAGGGGCGTTGACAAGTCACGAGATGACCAAATGGAATCTCTGAGAGTTTTCTATCTGTCACCTGAATGTCCGCAGCCATTTTGCTAACAATAATTTCAGCAAACTTGACGAAATTTCTGTATTATCCAGCGAATATGCGTTTGATGTAATTGCTTTGTCTGAAACATGGCTCGACAGCTCAATACTGAATACAAATATTTCATTGCCTTGTTACGGTGAACCTCACAGGCTTGATCGCATAGGAGTGGAGGCGACGTTTTGGCTTTTGTTAAATCGAATATTTATTGCATTCGTAGATTTGATTTGGAAAGTCCCAATGTCGAAGTTTTGTGGTTGGAGATGTGTCTTGAAAAATCTATTTC
>JGI24158J21664_10008073_pt1 | contig 13993 bp, 9 predicted proteins | sample Ectturendosymbi3_FD_21664 | JGI IMG/M metagenome (IMG submission 21664) | reverse complement strand
GTCATCCAAAGTATCAAAAGACTCGGATTGTAGCCTAGTTTCCAGTAAAAACTTCAGCAAAATACTACCACCTAACAGTTGGCGCCCAGGGCCAGGCAAAGGTGGCCTAAAAGTCCTCCACTTATGACATCACTCATAAAAAACCTGCACCCCCAAGCAAAAAAATTTTTTTCGAGTGCAGACTAGAAGACTTGCCACGTCTTTTGACGCTTCAACCAGGTCCGTAACCCATACAGGAGTGGAGATATTCCCGCGCAAAGCCACGTGCATTTAGGCGTTTTTTTCTGAAAATCTCCGAAAGCAGCTGGACACCAAAGTGTTAATAGAATCATTTTAGAGGTTAGAATGCTAGGTTGTTTTTGTAGTATTGATCAAAATATTTTGTTCAGTGTTGCTAGCTTCACTTCTTCAGTTTTTAATGAACTTCAGTTTTTTGGATATTTGCCTTTCTGAGTGCCCCTCTTCATGCAATGTAACAATTTTTGACCTCTCCGCAACTGATAACCCCCTTTTTGCCTATGTTTTCAGCAGCAAAACTTGCGATAATTTTGGACATTCTTGATTCCAAGAAAAGCAGATGGTTTAAAAGCTCACTCTTGAAGGTTTTAATAGAAGCATCAGTTTGGTAACAATATTCTTCCAACATAAAAAGCAATGTGATGAAGTAAATGAGACAATTTTTCAAACTTGTTGCAAAAATCGAAATATTAGGCAGGTGGTCTTAAACTTTTGAGTATGACTGTAATATATGAGAAGACCACCTTTTTTGAGTTGTAGGAAATTGAGCACCAGTTTGGTATGTTATTGACCTAGCTGTTCTTTCTCAGATGAAGACATAAGACATATGTCATTAGTCCAACTGTGGTGATATTTGAGTTTTTAAACAGATGCTTATCACACCATCTTTCAAAATATTACCAACTAAAGTCTTTTTAACTGCCTTGAATAGTTCAGTAAGCAAGATTTTTCAAACAGTTTCATTCACGAAAGCATAAGTCAAGATACTATTTGAACTGAAAAATTTTAATTTAAAAGTCATAACTAACAACATGCCTAGCCTAAGTTACTTGTTTGAGTGACATTGTGGACTTTTTGTGTGAGAATAGTAGTTAAGTCACAGCAGTGACCCACACCAAGCGAATCAATGAATGATGAGTGCAAGCTTGAATCATTGCAAGAAGATGGGAGCAGAATCAGGCAGGAGATTGCTCAAATAGCCTGCTGCAAAGCTAGAGCCTGTAATTGTTGTTTGTATAAGAAATTACCATGGCTTTAATTGCATGTGAGGAAACGTCAGCGAGAGCAGGCCAGGTTGTATTGCAATTTTTCATTCCTCAGCTTACGTTTGTGAAAATTTAGCTTATAAGATTGACGATTGTATGCATAACCTAGTTTAAGTGCAGTGACGGGAAGATAGGCTTGTCGACATCAGTGTTATATCCATGTTATTAGTATTCTCTGATATATGTTGTGATTTTCAGGTTTCCAAGTATTGGAATTGTCTGGCTTTGGATGGCAGCAACTGGCAAGCTGTTGATCTTTTCAAGTACTACACTGTTGTTGAAGTGAGTGTGGGCAAGCTGATATGAAGAAAAAAATGAATTTAGTTTAAAATGCAGTTTGAAATATGGTTGGCTGTAGATTTTTGTTCATGATTGCTGCAAGTTGAATGCACATGCTAAAAACACTCTCAAGAGCAGTTTCAACTCCGGGTGTTGTCTCTAAGACAATGGTTTGTTTTCATTTTTCAACCATTGCTGCATGTGACCTGACAGAAATGTCAATGAATGCACCATTTTTGTTCATGTTCAATATGAAAGAGCGGACGCCTATTCAAAAGGTAGTGACTATTCTGAAAAGAAATGCAACTTACTTTATATAACAAAAGTTTGCCTAAAAATTGTATGGCATGTCAAATTACTGGACCATTACAAACATGTTTTAGTTATGAGAATTGCACTGCTTATGAACAACTTGATGTCTTGAGATGGAGTTATAAAAGTTAGCCATGCGTCTTAAAATCTAGAGCACATGTGTCAAACTGGTGGCCTGCCATGTCTTTTCATGTGGTCCGCAAATCTTAAATTTTTAGCCTTAGCCTGTTTATTTTTTTGGAACTGTAGTGGCTTATACCTGTTTACAAAGGTGTATACCTGTTTCTTTGCCATGTTATAAATTTGCTATTTAACGTCTCTTTTTAAAAATTTATTCAGTTTTAAGGCTCCTTTCACTGCAACATAACCATTATTATGTCACAGAGCTGCTCTTTCAGCATTACCGTAGTGTAGATGATTGTGGATAAATCTATTACAACTAGCCCCTTGAGGGCAACCATGCAGTTACAACTGGCCATTTGAGGGCAACCATAATGCTGATATGGCCCTCAGTGAAAACGAGTTTGACACCCCTGATCTAGATGAAAGGTATATCTACTTAAGGTGAAGTTTAAGACATAGTTGAAAGTCCAGGCAAATCCACCCTCAATGAACTTTAATAGTACGTTCTCCAAATTGTTTGGCTGTGAACTTGTCATCGCTTTTATAAACAACAAATCCTTAAAAATCAGCGAACCCCAACCTCTATTTTCATCCACCCAGAAAAAAACTTGATTTGTAACTGCGTTTGTGTTTTCAAAACAAGAAATGATAACAAAACCATGAACTTTGTTTTCATATGCAAAAAGAGGATATGCGTTTAATTTTGTGATTCAACCATTCAAGCCATTTTCTGTACAAGTTTCTTGCAAGATTCCATCTATAGCTTAGGGTCAACACAGCCTCTGCTTAAGGTTTGGGCAACAACCAGCTATTTTGGCTAATTTTTTCTCAGGAAGATGTTGTTGGAAACCATTCAGACCGCTTATTTATTTATTTTTATTTTTTACATTTATTTATTATGTATATAAATTTTTGGTTTCTGCAAAAGCTAATTTTTTCGCAGGGGCACATTGTTGAAAACCTTTCAAAGCACCTAATACAGGGTTCCAACAAGGTGTTGGAAGTATTGAATTGTAAAATTGGTTTTCAAGACTTAAAAAAGTATTGAATTTGGCCAAAATGTACATAATAATCGAAAAAGTATGGAAATTTCAAATCAGCCATTTTTTAATTCAATTTTTTTTCTTTACTGTTGATGACAGTTTGGCAGATATTTTTTGCATTGTGTTCCATGCATAAAATCTTGGAAAAATGAAGATAAGTGATGGTATTAAAGTTTTTAAGTTGAGTATTGAAAAGGTATTGACAAAGTACGGAAAATGGTTTTATGAAAATGGGTAGGAACCCTGTTAATATTTATTTGTTTTATTTATTTTTTATATATATTTATGATATATATATATTTTTTGTTTTGTTTGTGCAAAAGCTAATTTTTTCTCAGGGAGACATTGTTGAAAACCTTTCAAACACCTAATATTCGTTTGTTTTATTTATTGTTTTTGTATTTATTTATTTTATGTATATAATTTTTTTTGTTTCTGCAAAAGCTAATTTTTTCTCAGGGAGACATCGTTGAAAACCTTTCAAAGCGCTGCGGTGGTTTCCTGAAGAAACTTTCGTTGAAAGGCTGCGAAGAAGTCGACGACAAAACGCTTCGAGTATTTTCACAAAACTGCGCGAACCTGTCTCATCTTAATCTTTACAAGTGCAAGAAGATAACAGATCAGTGAGTAGCTTCAGCTGATACTGAAGCAAAGTTCTCGGTCGTCCTGGATTTGTCATTCAATTCCTACTCTGATTTGATTTCATTGCGAGCACCCTGATGGTGTCTCAAGCTTATTCTTGCCATTGTTGATCACGGATTTGTTGAGAAATCGGATCGTTAATGAAGAACTTTGTGCAGTTGAACTCCACCGCCTGTGATAATTGGTTGTCGTTTTCCTTTGCTCCTTCAAGTTTCAATAACAGAAGGCAAATTTATTCCACACTCGAAATACACAGATGGGTCGCTGTGTTGCGTTTTTTTACAGCTGAGGCTCTTTTGATTGGCTCGTTTGCTTGCAGTAATGATAGGCCCAAGAGCTCCAAGACACGGTAAAACATTCCAGGTTCTGAATACTGGCGATTATTGTGTGTGCGTGTGTTGATACTATTCCGTGTGAACTCAGCGCAACATTTTCTATTAAAAATACCCGTTTTCAGGTTACATTTTTCTCTTTTACATTAGCAACTCGCGTCGAGTTTTGTCACAGCATTGAGACAAACTCGATTAAACGCATAATGAAAAGGGAAAGCGGCAGTGTTGGTAGCTGTGACGTAACTGAGCTTTCGTCAGATGAGAAGATAGTCAAGACCAGAAGCACTCTGCCGTTGCCCCAGCTATTGCAGATGCTGTTCAAGTTTCGAAACCGACGATGCGGTTTGCACCTTTAAAAAAATCCCAAAATATTCGTCGCGGAATTTCTGCAGGTTGTTCGTAAAACTTGGCCTCCTCCCAAGTTCGGTCGTCCCGTTGTTGTAATTCAAACTTGCTAAATCATGCGAATCGATGTATTTGCTTGTTGACTCTGAGCGTCTCTCCCCAGACACCGCATAGCCGAGCTTTTCGAAGCTCTCAAAATTTGTTGCCCTCTGTTTTTGCCACTGTTCTGAAAAATCGCGTTGTTTATTTTCACAAAGTGTCCATTCTCATGTTTTTTTCGCAGAACTCTTGTGAGCTTGGGGAGAAATTGCAAAAGACTGTGTTTATTAGACACTTATTCCTGCACTCACATCACTGATCAGGGATTGAAGCACTTGAGGTATTGGTGTGAATACAGGCGAAAAGCATTCTGCGGTGCTCAGCTCTTTCTGGTTCAGTTCAGTGCTGACCAACAAACAGCGGCTGCAAAAGGCCCGTTTCTCTCGTTAAGATCGCAGATAAGAAAACCTGTGATGTGCGCTCCGTCGTCTGAATCAGGCCCGTAGCCAGGTTTTTAAGGTTTGGGGGGGGCAAATTACATTTAAGGGGCAAAATTGTGTTCTTATCATATGTTTTCTGGGCACAACGAAATTTGAGGGTCACAAAGAATTTGGAATGCCCCCCCGTGGCTACGGGTAACGTTTACGGTAATCGTTGTTAACGATTCGTGGCTACGGGTAACGGGAATCGTTGTAAACGTTTTTGGAATGGTTTATTAGCATCGTTTTTCTCAAAGACCAGTGCTGCTGAAATATCGCGAGCCGGTGGTTAGTTGATGTTACGCAACACGCTGCTACGCTGGCTGCCGCTGGTGGGTCAGTTCGCCGCTGTCCATTCGCTATTGTAGCCCGCTATCACGTCGCCGGAAGATTTTTAGCGAAAAGAAAAGATGGGTGTAACAGCTGACAAAAACGCAGCCTGAAGTGCATCTATTAAGCTAAAAATAGCTTTTTGCTAAAAAATTAGCTTTTGCAACCACACCGCTTTCCTTGTGTATGCCGCTTGCTGTTTACCGTAAACGGATCTCCGCCTAGTTCAAGCCATGTGTGTTGTGCACACTTTCATGCATTCTTCCTGTGCGTGTGACTGCAGCTGTCATCGGCGATCCACAAGCACGGTTGTGCTCGTGCACTTGTTAAAAACTGATCCGAATACCTTCGAAGGTTTCTACTGCTGCTGGCGGGAATGGCGGCTTACAAACGATTCGTATTTAGCGTTAAATGTAGGCCCCGCGCCCGAGTCCAGCGTTCTTTTTGTAACTCTTCGACGATACCCGCGATTCAATATTTTTGCTGAGACTTTGACAGACCTCGTAACCGTCGCCGCATTTACATATATATTCACTGGAAAAGAAATCTGCTCGCAATAGGTTCTGATGCGAGATTTCTGTACGTTCTCCTTGGCTTTGTTTTCATTAATAAAACGTACAGAAAAAATTTAATGTCAAAACAGCGAAGATCACCAGAAGCAATTATTATCGCTTTGCAGCGAGGGCTGTTCCAACCTCGAACACCTCGATGTGTCCTGGTGCGAGAAGATCACCGACCGTGGCCTAAAGCACGTGGCCACCAATTGTCTGAAGTTGAAAAGCTTCCATGCTGCTGGCGTCGTGAAGGTTGGTTGTGATCGAAAAATATGCTTGTAGTGTGTATCGGTGTGTTCAAAAATGTGCACCAGTGTGTTTATAGGTGTGTACCGACATGTTCATTGATGTGTACAGGTGTGTTCAGAATTGTGTACCAGTTTGTTCGTAGATGTGTACAGGGGTGTTTGTAAATGTATACAAGTGTGTTCATGAATGTGTACCGACATGTTCATAGGTGGATGTGTACAGGTGTGTTTATAAATGCGTGTGTGTTTACAAATGTGTATGTGTGTGTTCATAACCGTTTACAGGTGTGTTCATAAACATAGCCCAGTTCATTTTCGAAATCTGTCCAAGTAAGCAAATCTCTTTGAAGAAAGCCCAAAGTGTTTTTCAATTCTCGTATCTGCTGACTTTGCGACAACTTCCCACAGTTTTAAATTTTTTAGAAATGATTTATATGAGTTCGTAATCGTTGCACTGTCATCGAAGAACATGCGTCTGCTCCAGTAACATACAAACGTGGTAGAAGACGTCATTCTTTTGATCTGTTTTTTTTTCTGTCGTTGACTTAATTTATTTTGAAACAATTGAAAAAATTAAGTCAATTCGGTCATAATGCCTTTTCCCCCCCATAAAAAATATCCGAAAACGATAAAATGACAGACGCTTTTTAGTTATTTCGGACATATGACCGAAATGTCTTAGCGAAGAAAACAGCTTTTGGTATGGATAAAGTTTGAAACCCTTTGATAAACTGAAGAAATCACAAGTTGTCGACGCTGATTGCCTTGTAATTTGATCTTCAAGTTGAAGTTTTATTACGCAGTTTTGTGACACAAAAAAACTTTGTAAATTTGCTGAGTTATCTTTTCTTGTGTACGCACATGGCTCAGAAAATTGTGGGGTGGAGCTGACACGCAATAAATTATGTTTTATTCACCATGTATGATGTGGAAGAGAGCCCTGTTTAGGCGCTGCTGTTGCCAGTTGATTTTATTATTTAGTAATTTGAAAAATTTTCCTCCATAACCAGCCCAGCAAACGATTCGAGTAAGTTTAAACTATGGCTCGAAAACAGACTGTAGATTAGGATAGTTTTCGAAAATCTAATTTCGGAAAGCAATTTTTCCTGCTCAGGGAGTCAAGCTTATTTGTTGTCAGCACGGTTTTATATAAAAAATCACCCTTTTCCATGCCGTTCTACACGGCATCCATCTTGTATTGTCATAAAACGAACTTCCCCCTCACGACGCTCATCTTGTGCCCAACTTCGCAAGAGCCGCGTCATCACACCTGGTCTCTGTGGCAACGGATCAACATTTTTTTATCAAAGTCTCAAACTGAAATTGCTCCGAGGGCCAAATGAGGACTTTTAAAGTAACCTGTGGGCCGCATCATGACGCCGATGCAACAATGGCAGCAACTGAACCTTGCTGGAAACAGCTTTTACATTTTATTTCCTGCAAAACATATGAGTTACAGGCAAGTCATTTATGGCCGCGTCTACGTTCGTTTAAAATGAACTTGTTCACTCGCTAGCCGAGCATCTGTAAAACACAGGTGAATAAACTAAATAACATGAACGTTAATTATATTTGGAAAATCCCTAAGAGCAGGTTTTTTAAAGGAAAATGTTAGGTACCCGGTATGGACTTGCAGGGACCTGATTTCTATGATTTTAGGGACCCGATTGTCTCTGATTGTAGGGATCCGACGATAATTTTCTCTGATTTTTGGGACCCGATTGTCTCTGATTGTAGGGATCCGACGATAATTTTCTCTGATTCTAGGGACCCGATTTTCAATTCTAAAAAACCCGGCTAGAAGTATCGCGGGTTGCACAAAAATGCCCTCGCGGGCGGCGTGTTTGGGACTCCTACTCCACCCGGTCACCGCCTCACTTAATAACAGGCGGTGTCCGTTTACTTTAAATGAGTTAATGGGGAATCAGGCAAATTAACCTCTGGGCAAACACGCTTGCCAAAAAGTGTTAACGTAAAAGATGGTTGCTCATCTAATGCATGGTTGTATGCCCTGCACTACCGCGCTCCATTTCCTTTTTCTTCGGCCTGCTGCCTGCCACGTATGAAGCCACGCAAAGTGCTGTAGATCAGTGGTTCTCAACGTTTTCGGTGAACGGAACCAAATCCAGACTAACAGCTTTGTTACAGGGCCGCTTGGAAATTTTACCACAAGTCAATCGACACGTTTTGTTATATTGCAGAACGAAGTATGTTACACAAAATATTAGAGATTTCATTAGAAGACTGCCGAGGGCCGCATGAAGGGTGCTTGGGAGCAGGCCCGTAGCCACGGGGGAGATTCGGGGCAATGTCCCCCAAATTCTTTTTGTGCCTCCCTCAAATCTTGTTCTGCCCAGAAAAATTTGTTTCAAATAAACAATAAAAACAAAAATCGTGCCCCGCTAAATATCTATTTTGCCCCGCCAAACCCAAAAACCTGGCTACGGACCTGCTGGGGAGTCGCATGCAGCTCTCAGAACAGTGGTTGGAAAACACTCCTGTGGATTGTTCGCTGTCCCCCGCTCGATGTCACGCCTCGAATGACGACTCCGGGCGCCCCACCCTTTCTGCTCGTTCACTAGATTCTGGCAAAACGCGTCAATATCAAACGATCGGTAATTCCCGGCCATGCGCCTGTTACAGACTCAGCCTGGCTTAAGAATATTGATCTTTTAAACAAGCGCTACTTCATGCGAGGAACTCATTGCTGATATGCTTCGGCCTGATTATCGTATTTCTCACGCCAGCTTTATGCAATCGCAAACCGTTTCACTGGCATGCGTTTGCTCGTGTATGTTATATTCAAGTGTATTGTTTTTGGTGCGGCAAGTACCGCGTCCATTGGCCCGAGTTTTTCGCAATTTTTTACGAACTGCTAATCAGTAAGATTTGCTGAAAGAAATGTATTGTGGACCAGAATCAAGAAAAGTTACGAAAAATCGATTTACAGGTTCAGACTTTCGTGCGTTTAGAGAGCGTTATTGTCCTGCACACAGCGTTTGTAAAATCCTCAGTTGACCGCCAGACAAAAAATAACCTGCGTGCACTTGAACTGAAAAGACCGTTGGTTTCGATTGCTGACCTAAACGCCGATTGGTGCCGCCGCCTTTGTGTACCTGAAGCTTTAGATTTGCCTGATATACCGAAATACCTTCCTTACCTTATTAAGCACGCCTGTAGCACCTCATAAATTATTGATGTTTCTGTTGCACTCAAATCAAGCGCGGTTAAGTCAGTGGGTTTCTGTGAGATGTTCTACTTGAAAACAACGCAACTTGTTTCTATAAATTTCTTGTTCCCGTTGATACGCTAGCGTAGATCTTGAACTACCTTGAATGCTGTGGTTCATTTCCACCTGCTTATCTCTTAAAAGCAAATGGTGAACAAAGCATACACAGTCACGCAACAATATCAACACTAACCAGCAGAATCATGCTACCAAATCGTAACGTAAGTCGTACAATGCACCTGAAGGTGTCAGAGCAGATGTATCATCTAAAGCAGTGGTGAGGAACCTATCTACCATTCGGGGGCCGCATTAATTGTGCATTACCGCTGGCAGGCCGCAAAAGCAATTGATTTAATCCTAAAGCTCTACCTTTATCTAACTATGAAGAAGAGTGACTCCTCGTGATTTACTACCTACGTACCTGCTTATCAGGGAGCTTCGTTTTGACGCGATGTTGTACTCTAACCTGGGTAACGAAAATTATAATGCGGGCCATATCAAATGTTCACGTGGGCCGCATTTGGCCCGCAGGTTCCCCACCCCTAGTCCTTCTGTTGGGAGGGAAACTGATCAGAAAACTGTTATATTTTTGGTTGCACGAACTGTTCTTCGCAGCAGAAAACACTGTTTCGTGTTTAAAGTGCCTGCACAGCTAAAGTTAGATTGTCATCTGAATATTTATCCTCACTTTTAATTGTTACTGGTCAGCCTTGTCCTTGCTATGTGCTTTTTTATTTCTGTCAGCCAATCTCTCAAAGAACCTTTTTTTACTTCAGATTACCAACCACTCTCTCGAGCTCTTGGGCAGCAACTGCAGAAACCTTGTCTCGTTAAAAATACAGCATTGTGCGGTGAGTTAGTGTTCAACCATTTTCACGAACCAGCAGTGGCCGCTTCTGTGTGTTGTGGATTTTTGCGTCACGTTAAAATGAATGCGTCGCTTTCTTTATACAGACACTTATGCGGTTCGCTGAGCGGTAACGAGAAAATCGTGTCAGGAATTTCCTCCTCTGCGTTGTTATACAGCCACTGCTTGTGTGTAAGTCATTATGTGTGCGCTGAATGTTGACCGCGAGGCAAGGCCGCCCTTCAGGGCCGCTGGCCGCATCCGGCTGGCAGTGACGAAATCTCAAACGGTTTTGTATCAGAGACGTAGCGTTTGAATGTATTTTCAGTTAATGCGATGTCGGCGCACGCCCGCTGTGAGGTGGATTGGCGTAAAATCCTTTTCTGTGTCGTTCGCGGTTGACAGAAGGCCCGGAATCCACTGTTATGGAGTTAGCGGCTTAAGGTTGATGCAGTCCGACATGGAGTTATCGACCTGTTGTTATGCACCGTCATCAGTAATCAGCAAAAGCCTGCATCGTTTTAGCTCCACCGCCAAATTGTTTAACAGGTACAAAGTACAGGAAGATACATACTGTGATAAGTGATATTGCCCTGGTTGTTCTTGTACAAAGTACAAGAAGAGTTAGTTGAGTTTATTTGGCGCTGATTGGGACTTTACAACACGAAAAAGAAATTGTTGCAACTGCAAAAACGCCAGGGCACTGAAAAAAAACGGAAGGTTGTCGAGTCGTTGCCCTTGACTGGTGGATAATCTTCATCACAAACTATAGGTTCAGATCGAAGAAGAAACAGAGCAATAGTATGTATTAGCTTAACAAACGAACACTCAGATGAATGTAATCTGCACAGCGACAGAACATTCCAAGGATTTTCCAGGGTTCCTACGGAGTCTGGAAAAGAATGGAAAAATTCTTTTGAAATGTCAGTTTGGAAAAAAACTTTTTTTCCAAACCAGATCTTTTCTCATGCATTTTCATAACATTTTATTCAAGATTGATAATTTCACTTTCATCGTGTTGACTGTCATAGTGCCCGTATTTGACCTGGGTATGTCATTCGGAAAAGTCAAAGTCTGGAGAAAGGCCGGAAAAAGGTCTGGAAATTTATATTCAAAACTGCGAAGGAACCCTGCCTTTCGCTTTTGCGAGCTTCAGCTTCACTCGCCACCAACAGCGAGTGGCTGTCCGGACCTCTCAGTCACCGCTCATGTTTACCCGAACAAGCGTGACAGCTGGCATTGTTATCGAGGTGTAATCAGCATTGTGACGGCGTAATCGGCATTGTGCCGGGACAGTTAACGTCGGCCGGGTCGTCGCGCACCGATCTCAACGCATTACGACCTGGCCGCGTCGTCGACGTCACAAAGCGTGACGTATGCACTTGGTACTGCCGTCCCATCGACAAGCACTTGACTCTTGCGGTGGCGACAGGGCTTTGCTGAGGTGTTCGATCCTGGGACCACGCCAGGGGCAAACCGTGCCTCGGACCGCCAGACAGGATTGCGTCAGGCTGTTTTTTTCGGCCACAGACCGAATCGTTTTTGAAATGACCCAAAAAAATTAAGTCATTTCGGTCAGAATGTCTGAGAATATAAGCTAGAAAGCACTTTTGGCGAGTTTTAATTCAACTGTGAGACAAATGACCGAAATGTTTCAGTGACTGAAATGTCTCAGCAAAAATGACCGAAATGTTTCAGTGACTGAAATGTCTCAGCAAAAATGACCGAAATGTTTAAGCGAAGAAAACGGCGTCAGGTTGGTAGATACTTCATCAGCGCAATGGCTAGGCGAACTCTCGTAAACAGCCAAAGCCTTGTGCGTTAAGGCCAAACGTGGTTTTCAAGAAATACACTGAAGATTAGAAGTTCGATCGATTGTGATTGATTACACAACAATAATCATTATGCGTCAATAACTATATCCTTTCTCTGGGTTTGGAATCTTGACCTGGATAATAAACTGTCAGGAAGGGAAGCGTACATGTGAGAGTGTTAGTTGGTAGATGCTTCATCAGCGTAATGGCCGAGCGAACTCTCATAAACGACCAAAGCTTCATGTTTCAAAGCCAGATGCGGTTTTAATTTATTTTTATGAACAAATCCTTTCGTTAACACAATTCAGCAGGTTAACATTGCCTGACCGACCAGTTTTTTCCCCGAAATTTCCGAACCCTGGCCCCACGTCCCAGAAGGATGCCGTTAAAATTGTTGAAAGTTCGTGAAAATTACAAAAAAAGCTGTGAAATAGTTTTGAAACTTGGGCAATATTTTCAAGGCGTTGGGTACTTCAGTGCCAAAAATTGACGAGATTGATTCGTAATAATTGGTCTGTGCCACGTTTTCCGGGAAAAGAGGGTCTCAGTTTTAACTTCCAAGGGGGTTATGTTGCGCAGAACATAACGGACGAGGGTATGAAACACATCACCCAAAATTGCCACAACCTGGAGAGGCTTGCATTGTCAGGCTGCTCGTCCATTCGAGACATCACGTTGAAGGAGCTCTCCCAGAACTGTCCAGACTTGAAAACCCTTGAAGTCGCCTCGTGTGTTCATTTGTCCGATTCCGGCTTCATTCCTCTTGCCAAGGTAAGGAACTGAAAATGAAACGTTGTCGCGGTGATTGTATCTGTCCAACCGACGCTTTATGCCAGGGGTGGGGAACCTATTTACTATCTTATGGGGCGCATACGGCCCCTATCTTATGGGGCCCATACAGTCCATATTATGGGAATCGTGGAGTATCTCTGGCATGCCGCAGAGAGTAATCAACTTTAAAATTCTGCCTTTTCCTTCCATTTCTATGTCAACGAGTGAGAGATACTTCTCTTCACTTTGCTGTCTACATGTCTTGCTTGTCATGGAGTTTCGTTTTGAAGCGATGTTGTGTTCGAACTTTGGGGAACGAAAATTCGGATGCGGGTCATTTTCGATGTTCACATGGGCCGCAGGTTCCTCTTCCTTGCCTTATACCAGGGGTTCCTGTACCCCTAGGGGTACATTTAAGGTTAGCAATAGAAGGGAAAAATATGTTTACATGTTATTTATTTCGAATTATTTATACATATATCAGTGAATACTCTTTTCATAAATCATTATGTTTATTGGTAAATATATTTCTTTTATTTTCTTCAGCGTTTTCGTCATATGAAATTTTAGGGGTACATGCTCAACTATCGAAATGCTGAAGGGGTGCATGGCCGGAGAAAGTTTGGGAACCCCTGCTTTATACGATTGAATTGCGGATTAGAACAATAAGTAATAACAGCAACACTTTTGGTTGTTTATTTTCAAATACGCTTGATCCAAAAAAACGAGTTCGTTTTGCTTCGGATCAAAACAGTCAATGCCTTCTCGCATTGGTGGGCCTGTGACCTGGAATTACTTTTCCTGAATCTTTTTTCTTACAACTCATTTGACTTGTGTCTGTGTGTAAACATATCCGCGGAGGAACGACTTGTACAAAACTATGTTTTTTTGTAATTTTTTTACTCGTTTTCAGTTCGTTTCTTTCACCTCTGCCGGCTTAAGTCCCGCCTGGTAGACTTTGCGTTTAAAAAGAGTTCGAAAGCAACTCAGTAAGAGTCGATTGCCGAAAGGTCTTGAATGCATGGAGCGTTTGACGAGTGCAATCATTTTTTGATTTGCGACGAACCCCATCTTGCATTGCAGAACTGCCCCAAGCTGGAGCGCATGGACCTTGAAGAATGCGTCCAAGTCTCGAACGACACGTTACGAGCCTTGTCTCTGCACTGCCCACTACTGACCGAGCTGGTGATCTTCTTTTGCAGTACTCGCTGTTTCGAAGTACTCGCTCTTTGGAAGTACTCGCTGTTTCGAAGTACTCGCTCTTTCGAAGTACTCGCTCTTTCGAAGTACTCGCTCTTTCGAAGTACTCGCTCTTTCGAAGTA
>JGI24158J21664_10008072_pt1 | contig 13993 bp, 9 predicted proteins | sample Ectturendosymbi3_FD_21664 | JGI IMG/M metagenome (IMG submission 21664) | reverse complement strand
CTCGACTCTGACTCGACTCTGACTCGACTCTGACTCGACTCTGACTCGACTCTGACTCGACTCTGACTCGACTCGGCAAAATTTCAGATGACTCTGACTCGACTCTGACTCAAAGGGCTCGTGACTCTGACTCGACAAAAATGACTAGGGCACATCACTGCAAATTAGCCCCCTGATAGCCAGTCTCAATCAACTTGGTGCTTTCACCAAAAGCTGATAGGTGGAAGCAGTGCGTAGAACTAACTGCTTCCCAACACTCCCTCTGCCTTCACTGTCCTCAACAGTTTGGAAATTTCTCACACGCTTCTAATAAGAACGAATGTATTGGAATCTGACACCATCCATCTTCATCATGACATATTGCAAGTGAGATTAAATCTGAAGAGAGTTTTTAAGATTGAGCAAGCGAGCGTTAAACTTATCGAAATTATTCCCGGTTTTTCTTTAAATTTTATTAGACTGTCTTAACATCTTAACACAGTCTTCACAGACATATATATAATGAACTGACACAACAGCCTTCCTTCGTTTCATCTTTACATAAACTGTCTTAAGCAGCTTTTACGAAAACTTTTTTAACGTTGAACTATAAACCTAGTCTATCTGTACGCAACTACAAAGCGATTGCACTACACTCCACAGCACAATCATTATGACGTAAATTTCCCCGAGAATTTTAACGCACAAGGGCAAAGCCATCGAAGTTAAGTGGTAAATGTCAAGACTTCATTAACAATTAGCAATTGGCCTTGTTCTGACGTAACCACAACTTTACAAAATACTGCTATAGTGTCCGAACGTCCGCAATTCTTTTTCGACATTGATGAATCATGATATTACATGCTTAATCTACCGGCTCTGCATTGAGAGCAAAAACCAGAAGAGTGAAAGTCAAGTGTATAGAGACGGCTCTAACTTACTAATACAATATATGTTGTGGGGCCCCTACGAATGTCCCCCCCGATCTTGGGGTACTGGGGTGCCTTGCCACGGCACTAGATATGTCATCATGGCAGTGATGTGCCCGAGTCCCTTTTGTTGAGTCAGAGTCACATGCCCTTCGAGTCAGAGCCAAGTCACCTAAATTTTTTTCGCGTCGAGTCACAAGAACTGTTGAGCCACTTTGAGTCATTGATTTGGAAGCTCGAGTCACCGTCGAGTCAAATGAAATTTCATATTTTTCTTGTGACATTTTTGTTATGAAATGGCGCCAAACATGTTATAAAATTGCACCCAATAAGTTAGAAAATGATGACCAACATGCTATGAAATGGCGCCCAGTAAGCTTGAAAAATGGTGTCCAATGTTGCTTTAGCAAATTTCATTGCAAGTAATTAAATCTGTCTTTTGTGAAAGCAGTTTGCATTTTACTTGTCTCTTTCACTCTCAGTCATTTCCACAAGTTTAGCTCAACCTTTCTGCAAGTGTTGCAACAACACAACCTCTCGGTTGGAGTTGTGTTGAATGTGCGATTTACCACGGACGGGATATTGGTGAAGATACACACCCATTTATACGACTTTCACATCCTGGTCAGAGCACCACTTCGTTGTGATTGGAAGGCCCGAGCAGCAAGCGCGCGTGCCGTGAAATCTGTGTCTGCCGATATTGTTAAGTTGTTGCAACACGTTTCTATTGTGGCTCTGTGGGTATACGCCATAAAACGTGAAGCGGATGATTGAAATGATGCTCTAGCACAGTGGTTCGCAAAGTTTTTTTTCACATTCCTCCTTTACAAACCCAAACTCTGTCAATTCCTGCTCAACGAAGATCACAAATGATAATTGCATAAATTTTACACTGCCTACTATGAAGAAACAATAGACGACTATGAACCAAGCAGACTCTTATAATATCAGTAGCTGCAGTTGAAGCAGCCTGCAAGTTACTGCGATTGCTACCTGACAGGTGCATGGTCTAGTTGATCATGGAGCTGGTTGGCAATCGTAACTTCACCCTTACCACCGGCCACGGCAAACAGCAGGTTACGACGCCTCAAGAACGGCGTCCCACAGGGATCTGTCCTGTCACCCCTTCTTAACATCTACATCTCCGACCTTCCAACCACCGTCTCCAGAAAGTATGCATACGCCAACGACCTAGAAATCATGCATGCTGGTGGAGACTGACAAACAGTGGAAGGGGTGCAAAGCAAGGAGATGGCAACCGTAGGTGAATACCTCCAGACCTGGAAGCTAATGCTCAGTACTACGAAAGCAGTATTAGCCGTCTTCCACCTCTAAATCAAGGAAGATAAATGTGAGCTGACAGTCAACCACAACAACGGAACCTTGCCCTTTTGCTCCGAGCCCACATAGCCTACCTCGGAGGAATGTTAAACAGGACAGTCACGTACAACCGACACCTCGAATCACTTAGCAAAAAATCAACATCATGCGCTGCACTCTTGAGATGGCTTGCTCCCTGGCCGGGGTACTGGAGAAACAACGTTGCGAACAGCCAGCCCTGGTCCATTCAAGCTTAGCCCTGGTCCATTCAACAGCAGAGTCCGACGTTCCTATCTGGTGCCGCAGTGCTCACATCTGCCTTACTCACCCTGCCAAAACCGACGCCTTGCGAACTGTGAGTGGATGCCTCCGTCCTACACCAGCGGACAATCTTCCTATTCTCGACGGCATCCAATCTGACGAGCTTCGTTGTAAAGGAGCCACATTGTCTTTAGCACGCCGTCCCATCGAGTCTTGACATCTGCTCCACTCAGCACTCACCTGTCCATCGAGTGGGAATGCACGGCATCTCAAGTCCACACCCCTATTTTATTTTGTAACCGCTGCTCAAGAACTCATCAGTTCATCTGACGACAGTAACAGAAGTGAGGTGGAATGCAGAAAGGTTGGAGTGCACCACGAGACTCCGTACTTTCATCCATGACTCACCCTCCTGGAATGGCACTGCCAAGAACAGCGTGCAATATGAATGAAGCCGAAGAGGCCATGGCCGTGTCCGAAAAAAACTTGCTAAGAAATTCACTGGTGCTTTATACCAATTTTCAATTTTCGGAAATAAACGGAAGGAATAATCGGACGTACATCAGGTGATTGATCCCCTGGACAAAATTCCTGGCTGCGCCAGTGACAGCTTGGGTCCGGCTCAACCGCCTGCGTACCAGTGTCGGACATTTCTGTTCTTGTTTGCACAAATGGGGTATGGCCGCTTCTGTGGTTTGTGATTGTGGCGCAAAAGGTGAAACCGTTGGCCATGATGTCTTCCAATGTCCAATCCATCTACCCCTATGCATTGCACGTCCTGATCTGGATGAGACAATCGATTGGCTGCTCAACACTTGCCCTGCGGTCGAGTGCCGCCAAACTGTAGGCTGAAAGAACTGGCTCAAACGATGATAAAGTAGCTTGTGCTTGCGTACTGCAGACATCCCCATGTAAACCAACCTCACTGTGCAGTTTTTTTATATGTTGGTTACACCAACAGGAGGAAAAACTTACGTTTTTTTCCACAGCTTTCCCTTCCCAATTCCTCCCTGGAGCAAATTTCCCCCCAGGGATTAAAAATTCTTCCCTTAGTGAGCCAAGTGGCTCCCGTTTGAGAACCACTGCTTTAGCATGTTTCGCTTGTGATCTACTAGCATACTCCGTGATTCGATGCGAATAACCGAAATGTCGTAGCATTTTCTCCTGCAGCACTGTAGTATACTGCGTGAAACTTTGTGGCTGTAAGGATCGAAATGCTGTCACAGCGAGTTCGTAGCATACGACCCGAAATTCGTGGAGGTGATGAGTCAAATGTTATCGCAGCATTTTTTCCTGGGAATTCGAAATGTAAGCCGCGAATAGGAGACAGAAATAATCAAAATACTGTTTGGCACGCTCGCCCTCATGGCTCTGCAATACACACCGTTAAATTTGCAGCGATAGAGTTTTGAAAACCTACATCAGCGAGTTCTTGTAACATCCTTGCATGCGCTGTAAAATTTGCGACGGTGATGACTGAATTTCAGTCGTGGCTTGTTTCTCACCTGCATTAGGGTATACCATGAACTTGTTGCAATGATGGTTCAATGGTTTATTGTTTCATATGACTCAGCCAACAAGCAGGAGCACCAGAAGAAGCCATTGCACTAAGCAAAACCAATTATAGTGAACATTAGAGCAAATGAAAATGCAACGGCGCAATAGCTGATCAGTGTAAACAAAGAGGAATGCTGTGTCATATAGAATTGGTGAAGGACCATGGCGGTCATCTAGTCAACCAACCCTGTTTATTAGTTTTTGAGAAGTGTTGAAAAACAACACTTGGAAATCAATAAGATCATTTAGGAAAACAAACAAACACAGAACATAGTGAAGAAAATGTGCAGATGAAAGCGCTTACCTATATGCAACGATAAGTGGATCAAATTTAATTGAAGGAATTTGGCGTAGTTAAGAATGTGTTTACACAAAATTTGAAAATAGAAAGTAAAAAAGTAATAAAAAATTAATTAATGAAGTACAGAAGAAAAACAAACCAAAACAGAAAAAATTATGTCGTGCACTTTCATGCAGAAAAGAATGGGATGTGCACAGGCAAGAAAAAATACGAAAAAGTAAATATACATAAAATATGCAGAATTACAAAATACTAGAATTCACAGGATTTTGGTCTGGACAAGTTAAATGTTGTTAAGGTTCATAATTGTGTATCTTTTTCATATAGGAGATGTTTCTTCAGTTTCCATTTAAAGGTGAACGTGGTTGAATACTTAATATTGTTTGGTATGGAAGACCACACTTTTGGGCCAACAAACGGAACATTTTCCTAAGGAGTAAACAATTGCTGTTTTTTTCGCCCTCGAACGCAGTGTCTTATAGATTTTATTTTGATGCGTAGCGGTAACTGTTTGTGTTCTCTGGCAAATGGGCCAAACTTGAGAATCACTTCTACACTTCTCAGAAGTGACACTTAGTGCTAGAAACCGCAATAAACAACAACGGTTCCGATAAACCCACAAAAGTAAAATTGGATTTGACTCTTGAAATGGACTGAAAATTGTTAAGTGTCTCGAAACATACGGATAGCAAGTGTCCAGTCACTCAATGTCTGTGAACACGTGTTATATCGTTGGAAAAACACATGCACTGGTTGCATAGTTGAACATGTTTTTACTTGTGGATGAACGGATGATTGTTTTTTATTCGCGGGTCGCATAAAACAAACATGAGAAGCAAGTGCACGAACAATAATTGTTGCTTGCTGCCACAGTGTGAAGCTTTGCGCACTTGCTGCCCGGGCCTTCCAATCGCAACAAAGTGGTGTTGTGAACAGGATGCGAAAGTCGTTCCAGGTGCAACCTGCACAAAAAGAACGTGCGATCGGCCGCTCGAGCTTCCGATTGCAACACAAGAAATATGCTTGCCTTTCGCATGCCCAATAAATGAAAATGACCAGAGATGAACATGTACTTGGATTTAAATCTTACGACATTCCAGTAAATTGATGGATTTGGATGTTATCATTTTTGCTTAACCAGGTTCAGATTGGAATTGATGATATTCTTTTGAACTTCTTCGCAACTTTCTGTTCAGTTTTGGGACTGCAGGTTAGTGTATTGATAAGAGTTTCTTAAATCCGTTGAGATTGTTTATTGTGTTTGTTTAAATGTTGAGCCTTGTCTTTAACAGCTATTTGAAATCAAAGCACATAATCTATTTATTCATGACAGTGAATACCACAAAATTCCGGCACAGAAAGAGCCCCGATCGCAAATTGTGAAAAAGGAAATGAATCTTTTAATGAGACAAAAATGAGGCCCGATAATCTTGAAAAACTGCATCAACCATGCCTTACTTACAGTCAAGTTACCATCAATGAAATCAGAGAGGACTGTTTCAGTCACGGGAAAAATTGCCACAAAACTCAGAAACAGACTGAATGCTTAGAGCAGGGGTTCCCAACCTTTCCCTGACCACGTATCCCTTCAACATTTAGACAGATGAGCATGTACCACTTTATCGTTTCAAAAGATACTCATGTGCCCCTTCGGCATTTCGACAAATGAACATGTACCCCTAAACTTTCTTATGGCAAAATAATCTGTCATTATTCACAGATATACATTTTTTTAATTTAAAATTTAAAAATAAGCATATAACGGCTTTTAAAAATAATATAAAATAATATCTACTAATATATGCATATTTGGAAATCAAGGATATATAAATCCTTGATGTTTCTCTTCTATTGCTAACCTTAAATGTCCCCCTTCGGATAGGCAAATATACCCCTAGGGGTACATGTCCCTCTGGTTGGGAACCTCTGGCTTAGGATATGCTTTGATTTTCAAGCGTCACTTTTGTAAACATCAGTAAAAATCTGTGCTTCGCTAATAAACTCCTCATTGACCAACAGTAGTAATTTCAAAATGACATTATGTTTTTATCGCGAAAAATCACATTTATTCCAAAACCCGAAATAACTCGGGATTTCCCGGTGTTTTTCTCAGCAACCCGAAATCCGGATTATAAAATTTTGTGCCGAATTGGAAACACTAGTTTTTTCTTATCAGTATTTTAACAGACCAAAAAAGATCACATCCGAAATGTGCAAAAATGTGGGTTCACTTTTTTCACGTTAGAGGAAATGATATGAGATTTTGTGCTCATTACTGGCTGAAGTAGACTACATCGTGTCAGCGTAGCCAGTGGCGTAATTAGAGGTTTGAGCCACAGGGGCAAAACTTAGCTGAAGAGGGGCTCACTATAACCACCGTAGGGGGCCCACTAGCCAACACTCAGAAGTCAGAAAAAAGTTAAGATATGATAGTGAATGCGGATCGCCTGAACGTCTATACTAGCTAAAAAAACGAAAACACACCGAAAAAAGCAACAACCTACTGAAAACCAAATAAATACTAAATATCGAAATGTGAGCTAAAGGGGGCCCGGTTTTTACACTAAGCTTGCCAGGGGGGCGGCTTGCTCCCTTGGTCCCCAGTCAGTTACGCCACTGAGTGTAGCCTATGATTGCTTGATGAAAACTCGTGCAATAACTCGCTATAGTCTGACAATGAACAATCACGAAGCATGTTGAAATTTGTAAATCTACGACTATTTGTAAAGGTTGATCAGTTCCATTGCCATGCGTTTCGAAAAACTATTCCCTATCGTTACAAGTAGCCTGCTGAGAACCAAGAAAGTTAGGCTTTTAATAAAATCATCAGGCTTTCGTTTATTTTATCACAAGCCCGTCATAAGCTTGAAAATATTGACGAGAGAAGAGAAATCTTGTCAGCCTCTGGCAGTGGCGTACGCAGAAAATTTTCATGGGGGGTGGTTCATTCAGTGGCATAGGGTAGTCATTTGTATTTGGTGTGCGCTGTTTGTGAGGTCCCAATTTGACGTCATCCTGTTTCCAAACCAACGTTTTGGCGCTTTGTTGACATAATATGCACGTTTTTATATTCATCCACTCTCCTTATTTTATGTCATTGCACTGAATATCAACTATTAGCGCTCCAAGTTAGGCTGCAGGAGGAAAATACACCCAACGCTGCGATGCAGCAGTTCGTAACTGCAAAAATATCAGGCGGCGCGTTGAAACAGCGGAGTACAACACACACATCAATTCGTCAGAGCAAGTAATAGTGGAAAAATGAGGCTGCGCTAATGTCATGTCGGATACGAGCAGTCGAGCATAGAGTAAGTGCGGGTGGGCTGGCTGGCTCACACCCCGGTTTGAAAAATCGAATCTTGCTAAACTATACAAGAATTGAGAATGCGCATAAAGTACACAAGAAAACTTTTGATTTTGTTGTTATTTATAGAAGTCCAGCAAACTTTTAGTTTTCCTTTTTTCCTGCTGAGACACAATAAATGACTGGATGCTTCTATGTTAACAACTACTGTTTCTGAGCTCGTGAAACAGTTTTGTGCTACAGAAATTGGTAGGCCTAATGCAGCCAATGCTGTCAGCACTTGCGTTGATCAGCCTTAGCAGACAAAATAAATGCAATTTTTTGGATAAAGTGAACTATCGCCGAACACAATTTTAAACATGCATAGCCTAGTGGACGAAAGGTCTGCAAAAAGTGGTGAGATGGTTTTTGCACCCAGACGATAACCCAGATTCCTAGCGAAAACTAATTATTGCTTTTTGGCCCATTTACAATGTTCCTTGAAATTTGCATGCAAATTCATTCCCTGTTCTTTGCATTAAGTCGACAAATCAACAAGCAAAAAAAATGCGAAAACAATTAATTTTCTTTGTGCAGGTAATAAAGTTTTTGTAAAATTTCAAAATCAAGGGGGCGTTTTCATCCAAATCCCCCCTGCGTACTCCCTTGGCACTGAATATAAACTAAAATATCAGCGCTTCAAGTTAGGATTTTGGAGGAAAATACACTCAACGCTACGACACAGCAGTTCATAACTGCAAAAATATCAGGATAAGCGTTCAAACAGGGGAGTAAAACACACTCATCACTATGTCAGAGCACTTACAACTACAATTTAGGCATTTAAGTCGACAAATTAACAAGCAAAAAGTATACGGAAACAATTAATCTCCTTTTCGCAGGTAATAAAGTTTTTGCAGAATATCAAAGTAAAGTGGGGCGATTAACTCCAACCCTCCCTTGCGTAGGCCTTGGCAGACTATATAAAGACAATGGTTTCGGACAAAGTGAACTATCGCGGAGCACGATCTTAAACACGCTTAGTGGACGAAAGGTCTGCAAAATGTGGTGAAATGGTTTCTGGACGCAGACGATTATCCAGATTCCCACCAAAACCTAATTATAACTTTTTTAGCTCATTTACAATGTTCCTTAAAATTTGATTGCAAATTTATTCCGTGCTATTTGCATTAAGTCGACAAATTAACAAGCAAAAAGTATGCGAAAACAATTAATCTCCTTGCGAAGGTACTAAAGTTTTTGCAAAATATCAAGCTCAAGGGGGAGGGTTAACCCCAACTCCCCCTTTGCCTACGCCCTTGGCCTCTGGACCACTGTGTACACGATTTACCTGCTCTGAAAAAGCAACATGTTTTTCACGAAACAATTAATTATGCCTTTGCATTCTTGTGAAAACAAATTAGAGAATTTTTATTACAAGCCACAGTTTCGTTTGATAACATGCTCAGCAAGCATTTTAACATCTGCAAAAAATAGAGCTACTATTTGCTGCTCAGTTCTGCTGACAAGCGTCGATGACTCTGATATAGCAACAGTTCTAAGGCGTTGCATAAATGGTGAATACAAGCCTGCAAAATTCGCGAAATTGCACTTTGCTAATATACTTTATTCAATGCATTGTACCATGCCAGCTCTGTAATAAATAGAAGATAAAGTAATTTGCTGTAGAAAAAAATAAGTGAATTGCTCAGCACAAAACTTAATATTCACACAGGTTCCAAACAAACGGTTATACTGTTTGATTATCTTTCTTTTTCATCAAGTGCAGAACAGGTTTTTCATTGACTTGAAGTGCATTATACCATCGAACGTTGATAACATTCCTGTTTCCCAGATAACTGTCACAATAAAACTGTGGGTCTTCTTTTCTGATCAGTCGATCAGTCAGTGACAATGTGCAGGAAACCAGTTTTACAGTTGATTGCTTCGGATGTTTGACCTGACGAACATATATATCACATGCGTAAAATTTTCTATACGATTGTCAAGGCAGAGTTCTTTTCATTTAACAAATTAGTGCCGTCAGATGGTAACGTGATACTTTAACGAATAACAGAAACGATCAACTCTCTGAAATAGCATTTTGTCAAGGCGTTACGCTTGTGTAACAACGGAAAGTTTGTCAGAAAATTATTTTGTTGTTGATACTACTGTTAAAAATTCTACAATTCGAAATTTTCAAACCTGTTTTGAAGGTAGTATATCTTTAGAAACTGCAATTGCCTGGTCAGCATTGCTCTTGTAGACTACGTGACTGGAATCTGATAGAATTGATCTTTGCAAATAGGTTTCCTCTGTAAGCTAAAACACAATTAATTAAATGTTTGCAGCAAAGTGTAATTTAGAATCTCTACCATAGAATGTGCTTCAAAGAATTGCTGAAGAAATACTTTTCCCATCTATTTAGCAAAACAGCATTCACTTTGTCGTTTCAGGTGGCTTTTATGAAGAGTACTTTCTTTTAATCAGCAAATATTTTAGTCTGCGCAAATCGTCATGCATAAAGCCTGCTTTTGCTGAAAATAAATGTAATCTAACTACCATTTAGTTGCTTGTAGTGTTAAAGCGGAATCTATAAGATTTAAAGAACGTGATTTTGTACATCACAAAAGAATGATTTTTTTCTTAGCCAGTCCAAAATAAATTTGAGCAAAACTCCAGTAAACGTTTTTGTAGTTGCAAAAAACAGAGTGAGCAGAAGTTGATTTGAAACGACAGCATTAGTACTTGTGCCAGTATTAGTGCGAGAACTGTAGCCATTGAGGAGAAATGAGCTGTTATTTGTGTTATGTTGGGGTGTCACAATATTCTTGTGCAAGTGTGTCCACGAGTTAATGTTCAGTCTTGGTCTGGATAGACCAAAGTGTCCGGCGTCCCTACTTCGGAAAAAATATCCTTGTTTTGGAATGGGACGTACTGAAATTTTCACAGCCAATGCTTTCTTGTTACGACATGTTACATTAAAGCAAGTCAGGAGCTTTTTGGGAGAGCAGTGCTCGAAACCTATACTTACTCATCTATTCAGTACCGCTTACATCAATGCTACGTTTTCTTGCAGTGGTGATATTTTTGAATACCTTCTTCAAGACTGAAGGTTCTGCGCAACAAAAACACACACATGCTCAGTAAAGCATGCTTACAAAACTGCGATTCAACAACATCTCTGTACTTAATTATGTACCTTTGCCCGCTTCGTTTTCTTCACTGATACATTCGTCATGACAGTGGAAGTTTTCAATGCTTATCACTGATCCTTGACTGTAACCATTTTCATTACACCGATTGCAGAAATCTTTGAAAAAAGCTATGATTTGCTTTCATGCATTAAATGAAACCGCTTACTCAGATACATTTTTAACTTGCAGAACAGTTCGAAAAACAGAGATATATTAGTAGCCAGAAAAAACAACCACACGACTGAAAATCACTTCCGTTTCATCATCTGTCTTTACTTATTTTGGTTATTTTGATTGCCGCGAAGTCAAACCTCTTATTCTGCACATTTTGCATTTAAAATCATTCAAAACATTTATTTCAATTAGATTACAACCAGGCATTCAAGTGTTACGCTCAAAGAGTAGTTTGGATTTTTATTTGTATCTTGGGTGTGATTTACTATGAAGATATATAAAAAATTTCCGGAGTATCCAGCGTGCTGTAAATTAGAACTAGGGTGTGGAGTTACAAACACTTGCGGTCGTTTGAACGTTTGTGCATATCGATTGTAGATGCCTTGACAAGACTAGGTTCGTAAAAATACACGACTGCTTCTTTTTACAAAAACAGCATCAAAAGAAAATTCATAGTTCAATCTTTGTCAAATCAGTTCTTATTGTCAAGTGGATATAATCAACCACAAACATAGTTGGTTTCGGGTGCTTTTTTGATTGAAATTAATTCAGTCAGCTAATTGTGATATGGATAGTTTTTTTGCCTTTTCTTTGAAAGCCTCGTCAAAACTTTGACTACAAGAGCAATTGTCAACAACCGGAGCTTACCTTTTGCTGAGAGCGTTTTGGCCAACGCTAGAGGAGATTCTACGGTGACCGATTCGCATTTAACTACATTTTTGGGATGACCTCGGAAAGATTTTTTGCACGCCAGTGCCAACGTGGCTGCAGAACGATCCGGCCTCCATTTTTCTTTATTTCGTGCTGACGTAAAAAGAGCTGACGTATCAAAGTATTCCTTCCCAACAAGCTTTTCCGTGTTAATCAAGGGATCTTGAATGGCAGCAAGTTTATGCGGTGTCAGCGGCTGAGTTGTGACAATTGCCGGGAAATTACCTTGAATAAATTCGTAATCAAGAAGAAGGTGACGGGAACTAGCACTCTGTTCACTGTTTTGCATACTGCTCGTTTTGAATCTGCTCCAATCGTAAACCTGTCTCCTAAGCACCCGATAGGCGCGAAATTCTCTGTAAAGTTTAGAAAATGTTGCATTTTGTTGCGTTTATTTATTTTTTCAGCTACTTAACCAACCAAATCAACATTCACAAAAATGCAGCTGCAACGATTTAACATATATAGCTATGTTGCAGCTACAGCTAATCGAGTTGCAATATTTCTTATAGTCTTCCTTGTCCACTGCAGCTAACTTTCAACGAACTGTCGAGCAATATTAGGCAATAATCGATCTTGCAAACAAACCATCAGATATTATATTTTAAAGAGCTTATCGCAAGATAATATTTTTCACTGTGATCCCATCCATGCCACTCGCTAAGTACTATATCAAAATGTGTGAAATAGCGAAACAATGCGTTGAAACTAAGACACAATCCGGTGTCATATAATAATGGATTATTTGCAATATGTTATGTAAATTTTCATTTTTTTGGTTGAATTAAGAAAAGAATAACGAGACCAGACTGCCTTGTTAAAATTCTGACATAATGAAATCTCATCGGTTATATTTTGCTGCAATTAATGCAGCGTTGCTTCTATGTCGCACGCAGAAGAAATGCAGAACATTGACAACACGTTTTTGAGCTGGCAAAAATGCAGATATACTGTATCTGGTAACATTTCATATCAGTTTAGAACAAAATCATTCATCCAATAATAAATCGTTTTTTTTTTTTCTTCAAATGTTGCGGCTGTGAGTAATATTTACTGCTGCAGCGCAGCTAACCTGGTTGTTATCTCACTGTAGTAGACAAAATAATACTAGCAAAATGCGAACTCATCAATGGACAGCACAAAGTTTCTTTTACTATGGACGGCGACGGCACAACCGGTCTTGTACTAATTTTTTCTTTTAATCGTAAGCATATGAAGGTGTAATGAAAATCAAACGATCGACAATATATTTACTTATTATTTACCTACTCAATATTTATGCATTTAGAGATGACATTCAGATGCAGATGTCAAAACAGCAAAGACTATTAAACCTAACTTGGGTACCCTATATTTTAAACATGCATTGAAAAAAGTGCATTGCATGCAACGTTAAAAATATACAGGAACCTGCCAACAAAATATCGGTGATAGTTTGCAGCAATCAGAAAACTCATCAAAGCAAACAAAACAAATGAATGCACTAACTTACTTTAAAAGTCACTTCTTGTTCTAATCTAAATAGTTTTGTTTCTAAATCATGAAACATACGCAACACATCATTCTCAACATGCGCTTCACTTATTGAGGCCTTGTGGCTGTTCACCCAGCTTATATATTGTTGATTTGCAACACATCCGTGAAGTGGGACTCACGCAAACAGTTCTCCGCACCCGATACCACCACACATTTTCAGTGTGATTCATCGTCCTAAAAAAGCTGAATCATCCTTCTTGGGTGACACAAATACAGACACGAAACGTGTACACGAAGAAGAAAGAAGCAGAAACCTCACGCCAGATGAGGCGCAGAAAAAAAATTGGTTCAAGTGACACAAACCATCATGATGGTGTCAATTTTTTTCTTAATATTTTCTATTTTCATGCTTCATAACGTGTGCAGACAACGGCATTTGTGCAGTGTTTTTATTTTCACAACAGACATTATGCGAAATCGTCTAATAGTGTTGATTTCTCGCTCATATACTTTTGAGTTTTAAGGATCGTCAATGAGCTTCAGGGATTTTCAAACAGAAATGAAGGTCAGTTGATTTTAAGCGTCATTGGCTTCGAGCGGTGTAGTAAATCAGGCATCTTTGTGTCATTTCTCCACAACCAAAAAGAGATTGCGCTAACTATCAAAATTTTCCTTTTGTTTGACTATTATATGAACCATTGCCTTAAGACAGGGGTTCCCGAACTTTCCCGTCCGTGTACCCCTTCAGCATTTCGATAGATGAGCGTGTACCCCTAAACATGGGCGCCAGAGGGATTTTTTCCAG
>JGI24158J21664_10008071_pt1 | contig 13993 bp, 13 predicted proteins | sample Ectturendosymbi3_FD_21664 | JGI IMG/M metagenome (IMG submission 21664) | reverse complement strand
GTCTGTGGCCAGCGTTTAGTGACAGAATTGTGAAGTCTTCTTGAACTAAGCAGGCTTTGTGGCAGAAAAAGCAAACTATGATTCGCTCATGTTCACTTGTTGCTTTCCCGCGTTTGCGGTGATCGTCTTGCACGTCAGCGCGTTCAGCTGCTTAAACCGATGAAGGTTTAAGCCCCAAAAATCGTCAGCCAATCTGATGTCACAGACCATGGGAAACCGCGAGGTAAAGTGTGTCTTAGTTCTGGGCTTAGGTTCGTCGAGACTGAGTCGCACCCCTAAGGAAATCGAATCCGTTTTGGACCGTATCTTCGTTGCCTCACACCTTTGTCCTCGCCTGGGCCGTAGAACCTTGCTCATGACATCATCTTCCAGGCGTTGCACGGTCAGATTTCATCGTGATGGATTTGCTTTTTCTCGACTTCCTCGCACCGTGGCGCACCTGCTGCGGTTTCGCGCCCATCTGTCCGAGGCGGCGTTTGGCCCCCGGTTTTGGCGAAACCCCGCGTTACGTCGTTTCAGTGTCGGCTTACTCGGCGCTCATGCGTGTCGGTGGCGCGCTACTGCACGCGTGTTATCAGGTGGTCCGGTTATCTTGGGATTAAAAACTGTTTTCGGCATTTGACTGCGCGTGTTCAGACCGAAATGAACATCTGAGCATCATGTTATTTCCTCAGCGACCGAGACGGTGATTCAGTGACGTCTGAAACTGAAGCAAGGGTTTGTGAAATGGTTAAAGAACACTAGGGCATCCTTCACAGACGATTTGTTTTTCTGAAAAAATCTTTCGTAACAAATTTTCCTATTTCGGTAGAATCGCGCTTCGTTTAAGCAACTAACAGCCATTTTAAGAGAATTGATTGCATAAACAAAGTTCACGGATGGTATGCTCATAATTCGGTCACGCGTAGCAAAGTTCGTATGTCATTTTGGTTTGATAATTCAGAACATGCGAAACTTTTTCACTGTCCTCCGCGCACATTTGAAGTCAACACCTTTTTCGCTTTAGGTGGATCCCCCAAACTAGAACTCGCGGAGTTTTTTGGATTCGTAGCAGAGCCGGGCTTGTGAAAGGCCTTGTTGAAACGAGGGAAAACTCCAAAAGTATTGCCGAATCGTGTGATAACTGATAATTGTAAAGCAGCGAATGAGTCAGTTGCTGTGGTGGAAAATGAAAACAGCTGCTTCAAAGCGCCCACCATGACTGTGCACGAATCGGTTGTTGAAATACTGGCGGCAACATCGGATCGATCGCTTGTCTTTCTCAGACCAGCGACCCGACATCGATTGCTTGCGTGTCCTTGATTTGCTCCACGACCATGTGCATAAACAGGGCGAAGCGAGAAAGAAACTGCGGTGGGCCGCAACTTTCAGATGTCGAAACAACGTTTTAAACCAGTGGTTCTCAACCTTTTTTTTACCACGCAACCTTTAAGCAATTGGTCTTTGTTTCACCTCCTCTGACAATAAGCAAGTTGTGTAAGCAAACGTATTTATTGGTTGATTTATTGATGAAATTGTCCATGTTGCAAAGAGCACAAGGGCTCGCGCCCCCCTTGAAACGTATTGACGCCGCCCTGACGAGGCGAGCCCCCCGGTTAAGACACTGTTTTAGACACTTGTTCTATCGCGACCGCATTATTTTCCTATACTTTTGAAATCGAAAGCAGACGACGGCACGCAGCAAACTAAGGCAATCCTGAGACCGCAGTGACATAAATTTTCTTCGTACGGTTTCCAGTAAAAGCTTGACTGCGTTGTAGCTATCGCAGTCCACATCCATCCTTTGCTAATGAAAGCTTAAAAAAAACTTGTACACAAGCCTTGTTATGCTGCCCCTGCCCTGCAAAAGTCGTGGATATCGTAGACGGACATATAACTATAAGCGGAACTCGTCATGGCTCTGAAAACGATTTAAAATGTACTCGCTATGGGGCAATAATATCGAAGAATTGATTTCTCCTTCTGTTTTTTTACAGCCTTTGGCACATATTCGATTTTCGTTATAACTTACGTGGACTTTCCCTTGATGGTATTTTCGTCAGTCTCGCCTTCTGCTGCGCTCATGGCTGCAAGTCGGGAAAGCGTACAGTGTCAATGACGTCACAAAGCTGAATGCGTTCTTCAAAAAATGGCCTTTGTTACGCGTGCTTTGATGAGAGATGGGTTGAAATGTGCCGAACTTAAAAGATCGGTTCAAACGAGCAATTCGTCTGAAAGTATATCAAGTTCGTTTCACGGCACTTGAGTCAGGCAGAATACTGGTTACTTGTTTCTTGAGATGAAACAAACTTCAGTGCCTTCGCGTAGAAAACGTCACTCACGGTTTGAAAAGTTGAAAACGATTTTCGAGTCCGTCTCATTATTCTACGTTTCGTTGCTTTGTAGTTGATGAGGAACGAAATCTGTTGGAACTGCTGCCTTCGATTGGCGAGTACCACAACCTGATCGGTCTCTACTCTTCCGCGGAAACGTCTAAAAACAGTTTACCAATATTGCGGGTAAGACACTTGCAAAGGCGTATTTGCAAATCTTTCTCGTACCTTTGCCAGTTATTTATTCGCCAGAAGCGAGACTCGAAAGCTCATCTGCTGTATTCGCGTTACAGCAGCGACTATTTCTGCAAAAGTCTTAATTGAAATTGGCATCTGCCACAGAGAAAACTCTCGAAATCGAAGCCAAGCTTTCTCCATGGAGAATCTTTACAATTTTTTCTCGTTGTGACAATTATCACTTGCCAGTTGCCAAACTGCATCTTGCTCGGATTGACTTCTTCAAAGCATTGAGTTTTCACGCAGCGGGAGGTCTCTCGTCACGGCGGCCGAGTCTTTGAATTCAACGGAGGAGACCAGGCGTTCGTGCTGTCCGATGATGACCCCGATTTGTCGACGGCCTTAAACTACTTGAATTTAACCTCCACTTTTTCCCTTTCCTTTCGAATGTACCTCAGTGCAAACGTGAGCGCGCAGCACCAAGAAAAGCAAACAATTCTGTGCAAGTCGGACGGATACAGTAAGTGCTATTTGCGTGCGTTTGGTTGATGATTTCTGCCGGCCAGCCTTCGATACAGAGTCGAGGCCGTCTTGTGTGTAGAAGGCGCGATTGACATTTCAGAAACCCCAAAAATCTTTTATACAAACTATGTGTTGTCTTACTATTTCATTCAGCCTTGCAGCCTTTGAAATGTTGGTTTCCTTTTACGGAAGTTTTGAAAGTCTTGCCGCGACCAGCATTCGTTTTTCTGTTGATTGCAAACTTGCAGCGATAAATCGATAAATACAGTTTTGGGTTAACGGCAAAAATGGATTCCGGACAAAGTAAATTACATTGGATATTGCAAAAAATGAAGAAGCTGCATGTATCTTGTTATCCCCGAATGTTGTCGGTCAAAATCTTTGCTGCATTTTGTCAAGTCTAGTCATGTCCAACGTTTTGACTCTACAAACGACCCATGTGATTCGTGGTGCGACGAAAACGAAACAAAAACAACAACAAAGGACCGTGTCCGTGTGTTGAAAAACTGTAGCGCCATCGCCAGCTGACGATGAAGCACAAGTCTTGATGACGTGGTTTTTCTATGGGTTAGATGCTGAGGCAAATAGTTAAAGGACTGCTGGTGTTTGGGATTTAAGCAGTGATAATGTAAACTTTTCTGCGTCATGAAATACGTTTTGAGCTGTTTTTTCTAACCTCTGGTGTTTAGATCTCTAATGTCTTTGGCACCAAGATTCAGTTGAACCTCAAAGACGCAGGCACCACCGTTATGCAAGCCAACAAATGCTGTGAGAGATTAAGCTGTTCATCATCTAAAACGTTGTCAATCTCAAAAATATGATGCTTTATTGATGCTGTCAAGATTGAAAAATTGTTAACAACTANAACCTCCAACTCTTCTCTAAATGTTNGAATANTTGACNTATTCTTTGATCGAGCGACTGGTATAAGATGCTGCGCGGCGCAACAACAAATGGTTACCATAATACTCAATTTGAAATGGAATTGAAAACGATCTTACATTAATTTTGATCGTACCAGCAAGTCAGAACCCACGCGTGGCATAAGGTTCCATCACCTAAAGCAGGGTTGGTGTGGAGAGCCTATTTGGTATCACGGGCCGCATTAACTGTGGATTATCGCTGGCGGGACGCAAGAACAATTAACTTTATCCTAAAAGTCTTATCTAACTATGAGCGAGAGAGGTTTCTCTGGACTTAATGTCGTCTGCGTACCTGCTTATCATGGAGCTTCATTTTGACGCGATGTTGTGTTCTAACTTGGGTAACGCAACTTCTGATTTGGGCCGTGTCAAACGTTCACGCGGGCCCCAAGTTCCTCACGCCTGACCTAAAGGTTGATAACAAACAGACGTGATGATCTGTAAACGGATTGCCAGCTCTGCACGAAATGGACATGCACCGTGGAAAGTGAATTTTTTGCAAAGGTGGATTTCTCCAAGAAAAAATCGCTGTTGTCAAAATCTTCTGTATACCCGGCGTAGCGTAACCGTAAATTATATCTACTCGCATAATAGTCAAGTAACTTCTGAATTTCAATCTGGCGTACAATCGTCGACTCCTTGTGGCTGTTTGTTCACCTCGAAACATTACGAGGCTGGAGCGACATATTTTTCGTTGTACGATGCAGCCACTGCGTTGAATCATTTTCGTGAGATTGGCAATGCCAAATGTTATTGCTGACTCCTGATGCTGTAACTACCGTTGAACATCGTGCTGGATTGGTCTGTTGCGTGAGCGTCGCCATGCTCGACGAGACGTGATTGGTTGAACAGCAGCACTCACTATTTCAACACGGTTGAATGTTTGCAAGGTCTCCAAGAAAGAGAGGAGGCCTTGATCTTTGAATCTCTCAAGTTCCAGTACAGACCGTTGCTTACTGAGATCTACAAACTGTGCCTCACGTGAGAGGATGCAACTGTAGCCCGTTTCGCAATTTTCGTAACGATATAATTTAGACAAAACTGTCATCAATGACAAGCTGTTCTTAGTCGATAAAGATACACTCGTAGCAGAACCACAACATCCAGGATTTTTGGCCAATCCGTAGGTGTGTCCAGGGGAAACATGTTTCTGTGCTATGCCATGGCATTTTGCGACGGTCCCATCCCATGGGATTGCCATGATTCTAGTACCATGAAGTGCATAACATAATGGGCTGTAATGCCCAGCCTCTGCAGAGCCGTACACAGAGCATCCCAAAACCCCCAGTTAGGAGCCCCATGGCTGTGAGGGGCCAACGAAAATGGGGTAACCCTTTTTTAATTGTCATCCAAACAAGGGCTTAACAACCTTATTTTCGAGGGTCTTCCGTTACTACGTCATAACGCCACTGAGACTACGTCTAATACTTACTGTGCTGTGAGCCTATAATAATGATGTTCAACTTCAGAATATTCCTGCTGTATGACTTCAGCATTACTTCCATTGTGATCTGCGATGACGATATTAAATATTGTTATATGTAGAGCAAGATAGAGAATTAGTTCACAACAGAACTGATTCAGGTTGAATATTTGGCCATTGCCTTTCCTTCGAAGCTTCCGCTTTGTCGTGAGTCATGAAGCGAAACCACATCACCGTATCCCTTCCAGCCTCAGCCGACAATGGCGACGTTGTCAGCGCTTGTTTTGCTCATGATTGCCAAAAGCAATGTCAGGCCAATCAGATATGAGGACAGCTTTGCTGTCAGCGGCCAACGTTCTACGTCTTTTCACTGATGTTGGAGTCGTTTGACTGTCGGTCTCTGCGGGTTACGCCACCACACAGATTGACAGTGACGATCATTCGTACTGCTGTCGATCTCGATCAAACGCTCCAGATTTTCTGTAAGCTTTCGAGGCATCAGCCGGCTGGGCTCTGCTTTCATCTTTTTTCCGATGATTCAAATTTGCACGTATCTATATTCAAGCAAGTACTCTCCACATGGGCGTAAGCAAAGAATCGAAAGAGAGTGCGTAAATATTACGTGAAACGGATTGCCTATTAGAAATGCGCTGATCGATTCCTTGCTCACCCCTCTACCCCCCCTTGTGGAGAGTACTCACTTGCAGTAGATCACATGATCATCGCAGTCGAAGTCAACGCTTCTTTCTTTAAAAAATACTTGCCGAGCATCGTTGCTTCGCCGATATTCAAGGATCAACGAAGTTCGATCGTGACGTCAGGCACGATTGAAGACCTCGCGTGTTTGTTTTGGTGGTGGTAGCGCCACTTTGGATTGTGGATCGAACTGTTGCCAACTGTTTGCTGAAGCCCTAACTCATCCCTGCATGAGACACGTCGAATCAGTTCTCGCACGGTTTAGTGTTTGTAGCCTCAATGGCAGTTTCTAAAACTTCGTCTGGGAGAAATATGACGCTTCATAAACGCTGCACGCACTTTCGACCCGGTTAACTTTGTGCAAAGTAGCTCTTGGATGATCCTTCCGGACGCTCAACAAGCGCCTGTCGGATCTGCCGTTCTGGATAAATAATTTATTCGCGTGTTTGAAGTTCAGTAATGTGCTCAAGTGGCTGAAGACATAAGACCGACAATTGTATTGGTGCCAAGGAAGACAAGTGCCGGAAAGCAAGAATTGTTCATTCTGGTTTTGTTGCCGGTTCCGTACAAGATGCTGGACGCCAAAAATGCATCGTTTCCGATATTAGTAAATTCACGTGAAAATTTATTCGAAAATACTTTGCATGTCACAATGCTTACTCGATTATCCGTACCTCGCTTAACCGATGTCCGATTATCCGGCCGCCTTCCACATTGGTACGACTTCCCGAGTTAGCTGCCGAAAAACGCGAATCTCCCCGCAAACAATCTAAAAATTGATTCATTTTCGCCAGATCTACTGTTGGAACTGATAATTTAGTTAAATCGGAAATTTCTCAGGAAATTGTTGAACTTCTATCGATTCTTAAACCATAGATGTGTTATGTTTTTTTTGTTGCTGTGTTTCACTTAAATGTAAAAATTCAATTATCCGTGTTTTTGCTTATCCGCGGAGAATTCAAAATATATTGTCCCAACAAGACCGGATAACCGAGGAAGCAGAGTACATTTGCAGAACCTGTAACATTTAAGCATGACTTAAACAATTTAAGAGCAACTTTCACTTATCAAGAAAATTGGCCGGAGATTTGAATTTTTCGCAATTCACAAATTTCGGGCAGGGTAAGTTGACCTGTTTCACTCCACAAGCTTCGAACCTGCTTAGCATGCACCACCAGTGACGCTGCTGCAGAGCTTGAGTGCAGAGTTGTTCAACTCGAATGGAGATGCTGTCCAAGTTTTTTAACTAAGCATGTCCGTGCCGCACCATATTTGAATAATTGCAAGATGTCAGATCAGACAGGAACACTGCAATACGTTACTTCGTTCCTAGTTTCTGACCGCAGCTAGACGTGAGTGAATAAACTTGTCGATTTAAACTACTACCACATAAACGCGAATTAATATGAATTACGTCAAATAGAAAAACCCGATCACGCACTCGTGATTTTGAAACCCCTATTTCGGAACATGCTAGGTGCTGTGCAACCCTGCTCAAGCAGGTTTTTCGAAACGATAGTGGATCTTCGTACTTTTGTAACGTGTTTGCGATTTGCATTACGCTGTAATCGGTCTCTGGGCAGGCTCGGAACGCAAACACACCGCAGAGAACGAAACATCTAACGTGAACCGCACAACGCGGTCGTTTAGCGAAGGAAACTTTTCGTCCACCACAATGAAGAAACGATGCTGGAGTACTGAACAAAAACTGCAAATAAGCAAAAGTGTGGCTCGTGATAATGAAAAAGCGCTGTGAAGTTTAGCAAACCTGGTTAAATCCAGCTGTGACGGTGACGCACGTTGGACAAGGCCGGCAAAAGCGGAACAGAAAATTCGATTCGCTGTTCTTTGTGGTTGGTCGGCGGTTGAATGAGGCTATTTCGATCTGTGGGGATGCCAAGAAAGCCGCGCAGAGATCGCAATCTTGCGTAATGATCTCCAATTTTGAGGGCGTTAGTCAGAGCAGGTTTGAGTCGTGTTTCAGCTACGCTCAAAAACATCCACTTGCGAGTTTTTTTACGAGGTGAGGGCGGAAGAAAAATCTTTATCGTGGTACAGATTTTATAACTGCCGTATGATGCCGTCAACGTGGCCCGTGATTCATTTCTGACACGTTTTGAAAGGTTCGGTTGTTTGCATTTGCGGTTGTAACAGTTCCACGGCATTTGCGTTTGTGTGCTGATGGTGCCATGTCGATGTCGCAGAGGTTGTCTTACGGCAAACTCTTTTTTACCTTGCCTTGCGACCAGTCCCACGCACGGATATCGTGGTATCTGAAAATATCATTGTATCCATGAACACCGAAAAAAGGCCGAAATGCCCTGCAACCGCAGTTGTGGTGATAAGATTAAACTTGTTTTCGATTCGTTGCCTGCAGTTTCTGCGACATTGCGTTACAGCTCACTTACCTGTTCGTGATTTTAACAGCGCGTTAGCTGCTAAAAGCGCTATTAGGCGTAAACGTCACGACGACTTGTGTTGTGTATTCCGCTCTTTATGGGCTGGGACAGCTTAGCTTGCACGCAGCAGTCTGCTGCATAAACCGCAAAGAAGCCTTTTTGTTTTGCAAGATTGCTTTCGGACGACGACTTCTGAAAGCAGATCATGACTGCGTTTTACAAAAAACCTCGATCGCTTTGCGGTTTCCAGAAATTGCCGTTCAATTTTTTCAATTCGCACTTTGTCGCAGGACTGAGCAGGCACCACTTCTCGGTGTACGTTCATCGATGCCACCTCATGCTGCTGATCAGGAACGTTCACGGAAGCGACGGAGAACTGAAGCCTGCAGAATGGCACTGGAGGTTGAGCCGCGACGAGGTGAAGCCGGCGGTTGATGCGCGCTGTCGGCGAAAAACGTGCAGCGGATGACGCTGCGAAACCCTTACGTGTTAGTTGCGGCACACGTCATGGACCCGATCGCCTGAGAAAATGTGTGTTGACCCAAATCAAATATTCTGGTTGAGCATTTTAACACCGGTAAAATAAAGCATTAAATACGGCAATTGTGTCAAAAACGATAGTTTTAAAGCAGGGCTGGAGAACTCCTGACGCAGTGGTCAACAAGGTTTACGGATGCTTGCAGTTTTGTTAATGTATTCCACGTTTTCAATCATCTTCGTGTGTGAACAAGGAAAAAGACGACCTGTTCTTAACCTGACTATAACTGAACGGGTAACACTAAACCCAGTAGTAGCCTTTTTTTGCCCGTAGTTTTGTTTGCAGAGATTTTCACGTGCAAAGTAGCGGGTCAAGCAAACCGCACACCGTGACTCCGCTAAGGCCATTGTATCTCCGCTCCCCAGAAAGCGACGGGTCTCCTTCGCGCCGTTTTCGCACGTCGCTCGCTTCGCCAACTCGATCGATCACTCAACACTTCGCATGATACCGACTGCATGTTCGACGACGTCTGCATTATTTATGTTTTCGCGCGGCTCGGTATCGCGGCGGGCGTAGCGCTTCTCCGACGCAGTTTACTTTCCCGTAGGCTGCGCTATCTGCTCGAGATCAAAATATTTTTGCGTTGTTGCCGTGAACTCCCATCGCCTCGGGTGGGGGGGAGGTTGTACTTTTCATCGGCTTTTCTCTACGACCCCCTGATTTCCTCCCAGTTCTGCGGCGCAAAGCAATTTACCCCCGCTCGTACGTGTCTCGGAAATAAACGCGCTTAAATGTCGCTTCCAGCGGCCGTTGGCAAATCGATTCGTGCGAAAATGCATCGGCTCATGAAATGTTATGTTGAAGGTTACCTCATCTCATGCGTATTTGCTCATGCGCGTTGAACCTGCTCTTCTTGTCCGACCTTTGTCGCGCTTCCAATTTTGTTGATTAACCTCCGGCTGCTTTGCCTCTGACGTTGCTGCCCAGTCTCGTGTGCATTGACAAACCTGCCGCCGACAGTGCGCCGCAAAAAGCGACGCTTCTCCGAGAACCCCGTGCTCGCGTGCCGGCCTATCCGATCCATGCGGGGTCGGATCCAGCCAGCAAGGTTGGGGGGGGGGCGATTTCAGTAATATTTGGTAGCCAAGTCTGATTACGGGTTCACTACTATAAGAGAGATGAAGTATACTGCACAACACTGCTGTGACAACACAATGGACGGCAAAATGGCCCTAAATCGCGAAATGCTGTTTGCCGAATTGTACAAAATCATGCTGAATAAAGTTACTTTCTTAGGTTTTAGGGGGGAGATCGCCCCAATCTCCCCCCCCCCTGGATCCATGCGGCCAAACGTTGCGAGCTTTCTTCGCGTCCACTGCACAGACCAACACGCTCTTCTTTGGCGGGGAGTGAATCAACAAATCTGTGCCGATAGTTAGCCCTGCAGAGTGCACTGCAACGACAAATGAAGCTTCCTAGGACGTTTTCTTGAGACTTACAGAGATATAACCCTTATGTTATGACTTTTTTTTAAAGTCCAAAACCGCAAAACTTTATAGAGCTGGATGTCATTGTCGTTACATCGCGTCATTGTCGTGACATCACACAAGTTCCACAGATTTTATTGCACCGCGTTCTTTTTGATGTTAAGAAGAGAAGCTGCCAGGATTGGCAGTGCTTGAATAACACAACGGGCTCGAGTTTCTGTTGCCCTTAGCAACGGGCTCTCTGATCGATGCTATTAAGCTCGGTGACGAGATTGTTGATTTACTTTAACAGTCGTGTGGCGGGCGTTGGCTTCGTATTTTGTTCAACGTCAACTTTCCGAACGCCAGTTTGTTCGTCGACGGAAGCCACATAACCCCGTTCCTGGTCGCTGACGATTACCCGCTCCGGAGCGCGCCAATTGGCCCCAAGTGGGTAGTGGGTGGGGCATGGGAAGGTGGGTTGTCTATGTTTACTTGTTTTCTGTCGTTTAAGGGAGTTCGTCTGTGGTATTTCTCTCGCTGTTCCCGTGTCTGTGAATTGGTTTGACCTGCCACGGCGTTTTGCACACTGCTCTGTGATCTGCTTTTGATTGGTCAGTATTGAGAGAACTAGCCTGAACTTTGTCATCGAATGTTGTTTAGCTGATGAAGAATGATTATTTTGCACGGGGCGTACTCTTCGACTCCAGGACGGGTGGGATTTTTTGTTGCTGAGTCGCGGCCCACAAAACAGCAGCTTGGGCTTCGGTCACAGTGGCAGAATCGCTGCAAATGTGGCGACTTCGACTGCCAGTTTTCTCGTCGTACAGTTCAAGTCTCTGCAGCAGTGTTTCTCAAACTTTTCATCTCGTGGACCCTCAAGTCATACATTTATTTTTTGTGGACCCCGGAATACGTACTTCTGAACAGCCGATAAACAATAGACGGCCTACACATGAACGAAATATACGTGCTTTGTATTCAAGTCAATGCACATGCAAAGTTTGAGCAGGAAATTCCGTGAACAGTGTGCACTGTTACATCATAAAGGTAGTACTGGAATTGCCTAGTTAGGTCTAAAGGTGCATATCAGACTACTGTTGTGGTGCGATTACGCTGAGTAAGGGCCCAAATAGGTGGATAAAAACTAGCGGATTTTCTTGATTGGATTTTGTTTGCGGATTCACTAAAACACATTCACAGATCCCTAAAAGGACACCAGGTTAAGACCCTGCTCTGCAGGCATCAGGTAATGTCATNNACTCAGTTAATTTATTTTTAACGTCCCGTTTGTGACCTTCACCGGTCCGAGTTTAGTGTTCAAATGACTTATCTTTAAATTGCACATCCCCTTGCAGCTGTACCGCGCAGGAAGTGACGCAGGTTCGCGACCCTGGACCCTACGTTTTTATGACAAGTTTCCTGAAACTTGCCGGAAAACTCGGATATTTTGACTCTTGTGCTTCGCAGGTCGCGGCTCTAAATTTTTTCAACACTTCAACGGCAAATTGGCCGATCTCGTTCTTCACGTCGGTTACTTGGAAGAAGTCGAAGTCTTGAAGTGCGTCGATCAGTGCAGAGAAGGTCTGCTCGTGACGCCAGACGGGGCTGGGAACGGGTCTGTCGCTCAGACACCCCAGGTACGAGTAGAAACAGTTTCACAGCCACTTGGGGTCTATTGTAACCGGTATATATCCTACGTTTAATAAAAATCAAGTACAGGTGCTGTGAACAGTGGCGTAATTGACTGGGGCAGGGGAGCGAACCGCCCCCCCTTGGCCAAATGTAAAAACCGGGCCTTGACTTAGCGCTTATTTCTCAGTTTCTCGGTTTTAGTATTCTTATGGTTTTTAGTAGGTTGTTGTTTTTTTGAGTTTTACGGAAAATTTTCGATGATTTAGGGTTTTATTATAGGCATCCACATCTGCATTCACTATCATTACTCAACTTTTTTTCTGAGTCTTGGCTAGTGGACCCCCTACAGCGGCCAGTGGGCCCTCTTCAACTGAGATTTCCCCCTGGCTCAAACCTCTAGTTGCGCTACTGGCTGTGACGAATGGCAGGTCCTGGAGAAAAAGCAACTGGACTTAAAACTTGTTAGCCATTGCTCAAGCTCGATCCGTGGTGTTTGCTACCCGACGGCGAAGGCCTGAAGCTTTCACAAGAAATCGTTTCCCTTTCCAGACTTTCTCAGCACATTTCTGTCGTGCCGTTTGCGTGCTGACAAGGCACTTGCGTTATCTTGCAAAAGATAATATCAGCGGTTGGCGGTTATTGGTGCTATCGGTAATACCATTCAATTCTTCGTCGCTAAGCTTCTTGTTACTTGGCTTCGAACGTTGTACAACCCAACCTTGCAAATCCGCATTAGACAACTAGTAGGTTAGTTTCAGCTTGCAGTAGAATATTTTGGCAGCGTTTATTTTACGGGGAAATTGCAAGTAGGCAAGGGCACGCACGTCAAATGTGTTTTAACACAAATAGTCATGCATTTTGGCGCAGCAAGTTCGATTTTTCTCAAAACAGGCTGTTACGTTTAGGAGTTTTCATTTTTTTTGTTACTTTGCAGCGAACGCTGGTTTGCGCACAAAATTGCAGCGCACATTTGTTTTTTGAGCGGTTTTAAGAGACCGAAACGGTCTCAGTAGAGCCTCGCTGCATAACCACCACCAAAATATATTAAAACCTCGCTTTGCGACCATCTCCGTGTTCAGATGAAACTATTGCGGTTTCTCAAAACGTTTCAACGGTCAGCACGGTCAAAGCTTAAAATAACCCTGGGCAGCCCATACTGGTTGGCCATCCCCGCCGCCTCTATTTGCGCATACATCAGATGGGGAAAATGGTTTGCAATGTACGTCAGCTTTTGGTTACGCTCGTTGAAGCAGACACGCAGCAAGCGTGCTGCTGGTGTTATTCCATTAAGCTCTGGCTTTAAAAGTGCCGGTGTTCAGCCAATGAAGCCAGCTTAGCATTTTAATGAACTGACTCCAGGTGTCTTCCTGACAGCCGCTCGTATTTCTAAGGTTGTTGACGGCGTTTCGCTTTCAGGATCTTTTTCCAACCGATTTCTTACCACCGAGTTAAAAAACGCCACTGTCCCAAACAACGAGTCTGCCGATTTGTCTGCGTTTGAACCTCATGTTTTGCTCTTGTTGTTCACGATGTTGCTGCGAAAGCCGTTCGGGGACTGTGCATCAACCAGTCTTGTGCTACCGTGCATCGTCGGCCGCTGTCGTTGGCCGAAAACATCTGATGGCGAGATTTCAAAAGCGCGCGGCCATCTATGGCGATTCAGCGGGCAACAAGCCAACCGCGACGTGTTTGGAAGATCGCGTCACGGTTTTGCCGAAAGATGGGCGGGTTTTCTGCTTCCTGGCTTGTTTCCAACGCCTCAACTCTGGTATTACGTGCTCACCTTCAGCGCATGCGCAGTGCTTCTTGAGTTTATTTGAAAGAGACATTTCCGCTTTTCAACAAGATGAAGAGGTCTAGGCCGGCAAACAATTCTATTTTCCAAGTTAAGACGTGATTTTTTGTTTTGTCGACAGTTCTGTGCTTCCCAGCTGGGGGGGGGGCGTTTACAATACTTAAGGG
>JGI24158J21664_10008070_pt1 | contig 13995 bp, 8 predicted proteins | sample Ectturendosymbi3_FD_21664 | JGI IMG/M metagenome (IMG submission 21664) | reverse complement strand
CCCACCAACAGTAAAAATAGATTGAAATCATTTTGTGAAGTAGGCTACGTCAGTGTTTTTCAACCTTTTTGCTGCAGCGGAACCTTCAGCAAATGTTGCATTGCTCATGGAACCCTATGCAGCTGTGACACAGTGGTACATTGCTGCAATCGCGTAGAACTGTGGTTGCGAATTTCGTCCCAGGCGATTTCGGTCTGTTTCGGTGGAACCCCTGGCAGCCACTCGCGGAACCCTGTGTTTCCGCGGAACCCCGGTTGAAAAACACTGGGCTGTGCTAATTTTAGGCCAAATGTTTTTTCTGCTAGTAAGAGGATATCAGTGGAGATTTTGGTAGAGGTGAAGCTGCACGCATGATGCCCAGTAGCATTAAAAATATTTGTAGCTTTTTCAAAAAACGGAAATTTGCAAGATAAATATTTATCGTCTTTGTAACGTTATGCGACTTGAACAAGGCATCAAATCGCGCTGTAACCCACACTTCTTATAAAATGCATGAAAACTGAAGTGTTCTACTGCAAGAGTGATATGCACGTGCGACCAAAGCGATTCAGCATTTTGTGCACACCAACTGACAGCTCTGAAAAAAAAACAAATGGTGTGTTCTACTACATTGCTGTGCTTGTTTACATCCAAATACGATATTAAAGGAAGCAGGCTGAACTACATTTGCGTGTCCAGCAACAAATTTAAGTATATTAATATGTAAATCATCTGCAAGGACAAAACAAAGCGTGATTCGTGTTGCTCTCGAAACATATCTAGAAATAAGATTGGTATTCTGTATATGTAAAACGTCACTTCTGCATCGACCCGATGACTATGTTGGTTTCACACCAAGCTGCCCCCCCACATTTTACAACAAAATTGCGCCCATGCTTCATATGGTAATGTATGTGCTGAACTGTTCTGATGAATCCAGTGGCAAATTTGCGCGTATAAGCCATGGCCTCGGGCCCCGTGCGACTCCTTTCAACGACGACTAATTACCAACTAAAAAACTGCGAAACTGAGCAGAGACAAAACTTCACAATTTGGAGACGAGTGAAAAGGCAGAGGTCTAGAATAGATCCTTATGAGTAGAATTGCAACATAATGCTAGGGTTTGTTACGCAATACAGTAGAGCCCGGTTAATTGATCCACGGATAAAATAAAGCCGTGGCTTATTAAATCCCAATCGAGTTGGACGGAAATTTAACACTGAAAAAACGCCGGTTTGCAAATTCAGTATTCGTTCTATTTTCTCATTTTCGCCGAAGTGCAAAAAATTAAGCACGCGTAAAGTATGCGTAGAGAGCAAAGTGTTTCACGTAGAGTCTTTGCCACATTTGGCCAATGGACGAGACCAAACGGGATTCAAAGAAATAGACTTTTTCATTCAATAAAAAACAAAATATACATGATCACCCTCAAGGGACATTTCCACCAAAACAAATAACCATTTTTTGTGCTGAACATGAGTGTTAATAAATAGCTGTACTGTATTTTCTGTTTATTTAACTCTATTTTTTTGCGGCGAGGGTTATAAATCCACCGCTTAAGCCAAAAACGCTTGGTACGGAGGTGGATTTATTAAAACGGGGGTCTATTGTATAGGAATGGCAATACTGCTTGTCAGCGGCGTTCTGCAGTAATCGGCGGTCTTTCGTTGCTGCGTGCTTATTGTCAGTGGAAGATTGAACATCTAGTACGAAAGTGCTGTTTGAAACGCTTGGTACCGAAGAACGTGGCTGGGCCCGAGAGAGATGGAGGCCGTTTGTATGAAACTGGGTACAAGAAAAGATTGGAAAAGAACAGGAAATACGAAATGCAGTGAAATTGAAAAAAAAAACAAAAAAGTCAGTGAGTTTTTTGCATGTGACCATCTCGGTTCTCCTTCCATTGTTTTTCGGCAATGCTTGATGTGAGTCGCGAGGAGAGTGATGTGTTCCAACAAGATGTTAATGCTAAGGAAAAATATGAGGGAGAGCAGAAAACAACAAATGTTAATAGGATGAAGCTTGGAGGTGGTAAAGATTTTCCGTGCAACGCTAATCTGGAGAGAATTAAGCAGGGCATGAACGAAATTGGTTTGCTGTTGGGGAGCTGGCTACATTTTCTGAGGATCCAGCCGAGTGGAGAAACATCAGTGAAGATTTACGCAGGTACTTCGAAGATTTAAACTGACTAAATCTTTGAACCTCGGCCAGCAATTACGGTGGTGGCAGGACAAGATGCTAAATAAATCAAAAGTGTTTTTAGAAAACTTATTAATGGGGAACGGGTGAGACGACAGTGACTTCTGTATTATGAGTCGACTGGTTTAGTTTTGTGCTGTTTGTAACCTTTTTTCCTCCTGCCGTGTATCACTATCACTAACAATCGGATTTAACGACTGGAAAAATATGCATCGCCTGTCTGCACATGAAGAAAGCACAAAGAATGCAACTCCGCGTTAAGCGTGTTCGGTCGACAATCTGATCGACTTAATAAAAGTTTAGCCGCCCAGATACAAAATGAACAAGATAACTGGAGAAAAGTTTTGCGCAGAGTTATTTAGTTGTAAAACTTTAGCTTCGCTTGTCTTGCATTTCCGAGGAGGAGATGAAACAATTGGTTCTAAACGTAATGGAAACTTTCTTGGACGAGATGAAAAAATAATTGAATTGCTGGCGCAGTACGATACTTTTCTAGCAGATCATCTACACATGTTTGGCAACTCGGGAACTAATATATTACACCGTCTTATTTCTCCTCTGAAACGTTTAATGGATTTATCCAGCTGATGGCTAGACAAGTTAAGACCACAATCATTCCTGAAGTCATATTAGCAAAGTGCTACAGCATAATTGTGGTCTCCACGCCAGACTGGATCAGTTTGTCTTAGTGTTTGCAGTACTCTATGTCAACAAAACTGGAGTTTCTGTTGAACGGATTCTGAAGTTCAATGTAATGGAAGGACATGACGCAGAACATTTGACAAACAACGTCATCAATTTCGTGAAAGACATAAAAATTTCAGTTTGCACTGTCGCGGCCAAATTTACGACAACGCCAGCAACATGGCGGGTAAATACTGAGGAGTTCTAGCCAGAATCAAAAGTCGCAGTCCACTTGCAGATTTGTTCCTTGTTCTATTCATTCATTAAATCTCGATATTCCTTTTGCTGCGTCAACGCCATTTCGTTTTTGAGTTTGTCCAGAACATCTACAATTTCCTTGTAGCCTCTATGCACAGGTGGAAACTTCCCACGAACTCAAAATAGCGTTGTACACAAAACATTGTGGAATGCAAGATGGTCGACGAAGTGCGACGTTGTTTGCGCACTGAAAACCAGCTATCGTCTGATAAATTCTACACTGCCCAATATTTCCAACGATAACAATGAAACTGGTCAGACTTGTTTTGAAGGTTCGTCTTTAGTCACATAGATGACAAAGTTTGAGCTTGCAGTACTGCATTATTTCGGGTGACACAGTTTTGTGGCAAATGAATGTCCCTGCCAAGACAATGAAAAAGGAAAGCTATGATATCTCAACGGTCTTAAAGGTTGTATACCGGTTTGGAAAATTTATTTTGTGAAGTCGCTGAGAGATTACTATGATTCTTGTGAGGAAGATGCTAAAATGCTCACTGACAGTCACATAAAGACAGACGCGGAACAACATGCAAACGTTTTTTTCTGGAAGGTGCTGAAAATGAGGATAATCAACATCTCGCTGCTCATGACAAAGTTTGATTTGATAAATTTACAATTGTTTTAGAGTCATTTAGTGCTGAACTTGAATGCAGAAAGCAAGCCTATGCAGGGTTGAAGGAAAGGTTTCAAGTTTTCTTCCAATTGCGTTGGCTCACCTCTGACAAGATTCGTCATCTTCCAACGAATGTTCAAAAGGCCTACTCTTTCGATTTGGAAGGTTTCCCTGATGAAATGGTTCGTTTCTATGGTCATTTGAACAAAAATGGATGAAATCGTTGCCGTGCCAGTAAAGCATTTGCGCCATACCCGAGAGTCAGATACTGTTGGTCCGTACCCCAGCATTGATTTATTTTATTAATGTTTTATTTATTTATTAACGACAATAAGCGGCAAGCCGGAGCCTGAATATTCTCTTCGTCACGCCATGTCGAGTGAACAAACACATGACGAATAGCTATTACTATAGTTAACAAAAGATTGCAAACACATTATAAACGGGCTAACAGGCAACAAAATTTTTCAACAAGGAAACAAAATCTTATTTCTGTAAAGAAAATCCAGAGTTCTATGGCGAAAATCCAGAGTTCTAACAAGGAAACAACAAAATGAATTTCTATAAAGAAAATCCAGAGTTCTATGACGAGATCAAACGATTAATACATTCATTGAAGACAGCATTATAATTATTTATAGTGAGCTTAAAAGTTAAATCGAAAGTTGTCCAATCACCAGAAGATGCAAAAGTCTTGCATGATCGCACATTACACTTGGCAGTGAATCTCGCAGACCTTTCTTCAAAACTATTTTTAGAGACTGTAGGATATCAACACGGAATGCAGGGTTTGGCATGAGAAAATGCTGTTTAGCATGTACGCCGTAGTTTCGCATGGTTTTAGCCCTTTCAATGTTCTCGTCAGATAAAAGATTGTTTTTTGGCATTTTTTGAAACCTGGCTCCATTGACCTTAAACATTTAGACATTTTCAGCCTGTTTGGCATTTATTGAAGCTATGTAGCAGGTTTTCACTAGCGGTTTGAAGTATTTTACCCATCTGAACCTGGCAAGCCTGATGAAACACAGATAACAGTCTACTGTGAGAGCTCTGTGCGTTTACATTTGTGGAATCGTGACATACATATCATAGGTCTGTGTACCAGATTCAAAGCGATTAAAAAGCATTGCGCATATTTCTATTTTCTTGAGCTGTATTTCATTGTTTCAGGAATTTGCACATATTTTCTAAAGGTATTTTCTATGAAAGCAATTGGTAGTCTGTTTTATTCTGGATATGCTTACTTCTGTAAAAATAATTTGATATCAAATGCTTAACTTATTTATGATTTCCTGTTTAATCATGTGTGTACTTACGAATAATGACGTTTATTTATTAGGTTATTTGGAATACTTTTAAGCTTCATTCTGTAGCAACTATGTGCTTTTGCCATTATTACTCATAAGGTTAACTTGAAAGAAACAGTATTCAGCATGTCCCAATTTGTTTGACATTTTTGAAGCTATTGGTATATTTAGAGAAGCGATTTGATCATTTGGGTGCCTTTGTACCTGGCAACACTCCTAACCATGCACTGAATCACGTGACTTAGTCGACTATCTACTACCTAGCAGTGTTGCCAACTGGCATATAGGCATAGCTGCAATAAAAGTAACAGCGCCCTGAATTCGGTTGGAAATGTAGTTTTCATAGTTGAGCATTTCAAATTGTAAAGTTTTTTTCGGGGATGGGGGAAAGCGCACAAAGTCGCTGGTATTTTTGCACAAGGTGCTAGGAATTTCACATTTTCCAACGTCACTTCTAAATTTTTAAATGTTTTTACATTAAAACAGGGTTCGGTAACCTAACTGTTTTCTATATACTGTATAGCACTTTGTAGTCCACAATGATGCTTTGCGGCAAGGTGCTGATGCGTACCAAATACTGTACAATGATGTTCATGGAAATCTTATATTTGCACATGCGGCTTTTGCAAAACGTCCCCACCTGTGTTGGCTGAAATGTTTTTTTGCTAAAGCTTGAAATGATGAATGACGCGGATTGAAAGGAATTGAAAATATTGCATTTTAGTTCGACCTTCTTTAGTGTAAATAAATATTACTTATTTTACTTAATATAAAGTGGCAAACTTCAATTAATCACAAGCTGCAATGGATGGCGAACAGAAGAACAATGCAGACAAGCAGGTTAGTTACCCATTGGGACCAATATGTAAATATGGATATAGCACTAAAGTTCAGTGTGTTTATTTCTTATCGTTGAAGGATATGATTTCATTGTACTTTGCACAGCTCACGGACAGCATAAAGTATGAGGACCACGGAGAACGCAAAATATTTATAAAATACTTTTTCTCTATCTATTTTCATGCAAGTTTTAAAATAGCTATTTACAGCTCTTAACTGAACACTTATGTTTTTGTCAAAAACAGGCATTTGTGAATCAACTCCCATGAAAATTGAAATAACCGTGCTTAGCGCATATCTTATGTTGAGGCAACGCTAGAAATATTAAGACCTGGAGTTGAACGTTCTTTTCTAGTCTAAATAGAGATCAGGCCTCTTGCTGTGAGGGATTGTAATGCAAAGGGCACTTGGATGCTTTCTTTAAAGTAACAACGTAATCTCCGAAAGTACAGTGGCTCTGTGTTGTTATTCAGCAAAACCTTATGTAAAATGTGTTTTTTGAAGCACGTAAGTCTTGTGTTTCTTGTCCTTTTCGCTTCTGTTTTTGCTCTAGCTATGGTGGCAACATCCATTGCTGATCAAGCTCACGATTCATCAGTTGATCATCTTTATTTTTCCAGACATCTTATCGAGAAGATGCGAAAGAGGACACTCGTACTTCTCTGATGTTTTCTGTTGAGGAAGGGATTGGCAGCTTGCAACGCGCACTCAAAATCTTTAAGGCAATGGCCGTGCAGTGGTGTTTTTGGTTCAAAACAAAGTTGTGCCACCGAAAGTTATGTTCACACAATTTCTGATATTGTATCATTGCCAACATTATACATATGAAACCGTGCTTGATAATATAAAAAGAAACGCGTTTTGAGTAAAAGTAGTTCTCTGCGTCGTGCGACCGCAACATTTCACATAAAGTGACTTTATCTGTCAAAACGTAAACAAATTAGGAGTAAAAGAGGTTATTTTCACTTGACTAACAGACTATCGTTTAGTAAAACAAACTTGGACATTTTGTTTACAATGTTCAAACAGAAACACGATGTCAATCTGACCTACATCGAGTCGCGGGTTTCACAGAGCAAGAAAAATTGCTACGAATTCATCATCACTTGCCAGAACACCAACGGAAACATTAGTGAAGTGCTTGGTCAGTTGAGAAATGACATGAAATCGGATGTTTTGCTTCTAACTACAGACAAGAAAATTGAAGAAGGAAGTAAGTTTCATACTGCAATAATCATATGTGTTGGCAAAACGCACAGCTTCTATCTGTGTTCCAAATAAATTGTTTCAGTCTAGCACGTCTTCAAATGTAAAAGCACTTGCTTAATCTTGTTCTTAAATAATTTTAAGCGGAACAACTACGTTTGTTTTCAATTCAGGATAATTTAAAGCAAGAGGATTTGCGTTATGCTTTAGGGAAAAATGTGAACGATCATCGTTCCTCAACATCTCTCTATTAATATCAATTGTCGTTAGGGCTTGTTGAAAATGAACTTCAATGCTACAGCAGTCTGCACAACGTCCATTTCAATGTTTGTAGAAATGAGGGTTTAATTCATAAAAAAACGAATTGGGTCAAACAACCATAAGAAACGTTTGAGAACAATAGCTCTTGTGATATGCTGCAAACGATCTAATGCCTTTTTTTGGAGATGCTTTTGCAGCGGCCTGCCAGTAAAATTTGCGAATATTTAAGACTGCTTTCACAAGGTGATAATTCCAAGGAGTTTCCCATCACTGTGCAACAATTGTACTCACTCGAAACGGAATGGAAATTATATTGTGGAAAATCATCTGGACCTAATCGGAAAATCTGGGAAAATTGAAACAATACAATACTGATAAGTTTCAAATAGTTTTGTGGAAGTTTTCGAGTTATGCCAAACACCGACATGGAATGACAACTGCTACAATTTTTTGATCAACGGCATTTAAAATTTTGCTACAATCTAATTGCCACTAATTCTACTATAAGTTCAAAACAATGTGAAACAATTTTCAAATCTTCGATGCAAACGTTTTCACTGTAATTTTTATTATGTTGTGAGTTCCTCTTGTGGTATAGATCTGTTGAGGCTTTGCCTTGGATTTGGGCTACACTAGTGTTAAGCTTATCAAAGCGTTTTTTCTACATTACCTATTACCCAGTTCTACACATTTATGTAACAACGGTAGAGGTCATCAGGTTTGTAACTGAGGTAGCTTCAATATTTACTTTTAAAGGAGCCCTTCCTGTTTGAATGTGTAAGTCTATTTTTTACTCCAGTTTTGTTGTTACACCGGTTTATTTTACGCCGGAAACGAAAGATGTGACAATTGAGAGTGATTTTGAAAACTGGTGCAACACTCTGTAGGTGGAATTGGGCAGAAGTGTCATTCCTGATTTTCGTTGCGTTTCTGTAACATGCTTTTGCAGGAATTTCAAAAATTTATCGATTGTTTCAAAACCTTTGTAGACTAATCCATGTTGTAAGTGAGTGAAAACCAAGGTTGCGGAGTCGGAGGTAACATATCCGACCCCGACTCCCGACTCCGACTTTCTAAAATTTCCGCTCCGACTCCTGACTCCAATTTTCCAAAATTTCCGACTTCGACTCCTTAACATAAAGTAAATGAAATTTGGCTGTTAAAATCAATGGAAATCCTGGTACACAGCAAGAAATCTCTGTTTCAACTAAAGTTTCAAAAGAAATTGTACCATTTCAACAGGAATTCCCAATTTAGGAGTGTGATGTAAAAGATTATCCAATTGGACATCCGGAGTCGGACAAAAAAATCCGACTCCGACTCCCAGTGTTTTTAGGAATCCGACTCCGACTCCACCCAAAAACCTCCGACTCCTTACGACTCCGACACCGGCTCCGCAACCCTGGTGAAAACCTTGGCCCAATATCGAATGAAAAGTATCGCGGATGCAACAAGCGTCAATTTCATGTTTATGCTTACTTGAGTGCTTTCAATGGCAGGAGCAGCCCCAGCAGATCCAAGATCGACTCTTTGTGGTACGTGCTCATGCAAAGCATGGAGCAGGGTTTTCCAAACTTTTGGGCCACGGACCACCATTTGTGAATCTTTTTTGTCGGTCCCCAATTTTATGTCACTTAAATCTTTTAAAAATTTTTATGTCACACACGCGGAATGCGAGAATCATTGTACGCGACTATTTGATTGTGAATTTGAAGATGGTGCAACAACCAAGATGCACGATTGCAAAAGGTTGCGAAATCTTCATAATTTCGAACCATTGTGGTAATTATCTGTGATAGTTTACATACTCTGCTGCATGTTCGACTTTTTTTTGTCATATCTTCACGAATCCACTGTGTAGTTGTAACGGCCCTCCAGTGGTCCGCGGATCCCAGTTTTGGAACCCTGACATAGAGCATGGGCGCATTTTCTTTGAATGCAAAACGATTGAAACGCATGGAAGCTTTTTTTTACAAAGTTTTTATTTAATTAAAGATGAAAAGACCAAACCTTGTAGTTCCTTTCTCAGAGCGTGTGTACACACAAATTGGCAGTGTTTTTGTTTACATCTTGTTAAAGGTTAAAGTTCTCAAAAAAGGATTGATTGACATAGTGAAACACGATTTATAAAACCGCATATGCAAACGCTATTTCTCAAAGGATAAAATCAGTTGCATTTTGTGTTAAATTGCATGAACAGGTATGCTACTGTGTTTTGCACTCCATTATGCATCCTTTAATAGTCCACTGATTCGGACTGGATGTTCTTGCTGCTAGTGTCTATTTCGGTTATTTCCAACTTCTAAAACAATGGAAACAAACCTCACTTGGATTTCTTACATCTACCGATGATTTCATGTGCTGTAACAAGTTATTCTAAATTGATAATATCAGCTGGATTGCGTAGAGAAAATCGCAGGCAACCAAAAAATAAAAATTATGAAGAAAGCTAAAAAAATCTCGGATAGTCGTAGAATCTTTTTGTCAATTATTTAAAGTCGACAAGTCGACTCACATCGTGACTTAAGTAAAGTCTAAATCAGTTATGTTCAACTGAAGTTGATTACTGAGGCAAAAATTATGTCACTCTCTCAGCCAGGGCCGCACATGGAATGACATATTGATAAGGGCCGGACATTGAATGACTTGCTTTGATCTTAGGAAACTAAATTTAGTTTAAGCTAATGTACTGAAAGCGTTCGAATCCTAACTGCGATGGTAACGACTGTTTGGCACCTTTAACCACTCCGTAAGTGTGATTTCATAGGCAATTTAGTGCTAATGGAACAAGGGTAGAATCAGAAAACTAACAAAAAGTTTTGCACCAATGAGGCAGTGGACAGACGTGATAAAGTGGCACTGGGGACAACCTGCATCAAAAATGTCAAATTTAGGATTATCAAAATGAGGACAGGTTGTCAACATGTATGCTACTTTCACTACAGCGAAAACGTAAACTGGGCCGCACAAAACCTGTGACTTCGCCGTATGCGGCCCGCGGGCCACAGGATTGGACATAGCTACAGTAGTCCAAACATTGAGCAGGTGTGTGAATTCAGACAATTAATTACGAGCAAGGAAAATATAGAAAATATGTAGAAGCAAAAAGAAAAAGAAATTAGTAATTGAGGGGTTATCCAAACAAGGACAGAAAGTGGAAATGCGAATCACGGTTCACAAACAATGAAATGCTGAAAAAACAACTATTCGGCATTTCATCTAAAGCCATTCGAAGCATAAATGATGAGTCCAGAAACATCTGCTTCGATTAAAGCGAAGCAGTCAGTGCTTTCGAATGCGACAAAAGAAAGCTGCTTTGCCATTCTGCTCAATTAACATGCAACAACGCAGGTATCAATTCATTTCCCGCTCAGTCGCGATTTGGGAGTCGCATTGTTCTCACAACAAATGGATGCTGTTTGAAAAAAGCAACAAATGTCACATAATTTTTTTGTGCTTCGGTTTGCAATAACGGCCCTTGAAATGCAAAAAATTTTCAGTCTGTAATTTGAAAGGTTTTTAGGACTCCGAGAAATCACACGTAAATTTATTATTTGACTTAAGTTGTTCGACATGCTTGCAATAAAAACATCTCCTCTGCGTAATCCCTTTGTATACCTTAAGACTTTTTTTTATAACATCCTGTAATATAAGCAGCGCATTGTATTGTGCCAAGAAAAAGTGAGGAAACGCTTTGTCCAACGAAAGACATACAGTATCTTGGTACAGCACAGATATTCGACACTTTTTTCTGTGCAGGTTTTTATAAAAAATAAAAATTCAAGTGTCCATATTTCGATGGGGTCTCAAAGAGTTAAGGTTGGTCGTTTCCCATTCACAAAAAATGACGGAACGGTGCCTCACAAATGAACCAATGAAAATATAGCTTAACTATTTACAGAAGGTACTATGCGCTAAAATGTCAATTGACTTATTTTACCGAAAACGATTGAGAAATAAACCGTTGCTGCTGTCTAGATGCTCAGATAAACGTTGAAATAATTTGAAAGTACATTTCTTTTTGCAAAAACTGAGAACGTTTAATATCTACATCTATCTTGGCGGTTCTTTTTTGATAAAGATCGAACCATCTTGCTTGGCAGATCCGTGGTTTCCCCACCGGATTGAAGACTTGGACCAATTCGCTAATCAGATACTTTCTTATGGGTCAGAGCTGGAATCGGATCATCCGGTAAAAGCTTCGCTCGCAGCTTCGTGATTTTTTTCTGTTGTTTGCTGAACCACAAATCCGACTTGTATGCTGTTTGTTGACAGAATGAGACGCACTCAGTGTTTGCCTGTTTTTGTAAAGAATTAAATACAACTGAAACGCAAACTTAGAAAATTTACTTCTTATTGAACAAGAGTAACTGTAAGGCAACTTTCCGTTTACACCCATGACGAACAGCCCGCCTTACCGAAGGGACCATGCAATTATCCAAAACTTTAATATTGCTCAATTTAGCTTGACAGCAAAAAATGAAGGAAGAAAGCTTTTAGAGTAAACCAAGAAGTAAACCAGGAATTTTCATTGAAACACTTATTTTTCATTGAGCAGTCTTCACGATGTTTGTTGCGTGAATTTTGCTCATTGAATATCATCTGTGGTTAAATAATCATGTATGTCAACAGTTTCAAAAAAGTTACTCTATTTTCCAGGCATTGAAATACGTAACTGGAATGAATCTCTACAGTATATATGATATTTTGTATTTATTCATTGCTTTCACAGGAGATGTGAAGCTTATACCTTATTGGTCTCTAACAGCAGAGTTGAGTGTTCTGCTTGAGATAGCGCTTGTACATTTTGATGCAATAATCATTCTATCAACATTCAGGCATCGTATATTTAACTTCTGTGGTGCAGGGCTTCACAGACCAGGTTTACAGAGCCAGAAGGAAGGAATTTGCTGACATTGCGTTCAACTACAAACAGTAAGATTTCCGTATACTGTATTTCAAAAGCTTTTACATAGGGTAGAATACTGCGATATTAGTGGTTTCATTTTTCATCAAATGCAGACAATCTTTTCGCTCTACACTGACCGTTCCTGAGCGTAACTGTCGGAAATGCCTTGCTTAACCCCTCATTATCTTTATTTATAAATGTATTTTAAGTTTGGACTATTTCACAAATAGCTAATATTGTTGATCAGTTTCTCAAGTGGTTGGTCTAAAACTTTCGATACCTAGAGAAGCTGTTTGTTTTATTGTAAGCAGGGAGAGCGTGACATATTTGCTACGAATCGTAGTCTCAGCTGTTGTGTTCAAATTAACAAAACATTTCCTGTTGGTTAGACTGCAAAAAAAGTAGATAGGAATTTTCTTAAGAGCTCTCTAGTAAGTATTGCAGTTGCAGGAACTGAATTATTACTCATTGGCTTGAACTCGAGACCCGAGTGAATTGAAATGACTCTGTGATAATAACAATCCAGCGGTGCTAGACATGACTTCATACTTTCGACTGCTGTGCAATGCTGTCGTTGATATTTTCTACCAGTTACAGGTTTAAACACAGTAGGTGCCAATAAATGGCGGCGTGGTCGTCGGAAAGGGGAGGGGCAGGAGGGCCAAGGCCCTTGGTTTTTGAAATTTGACATTTTCCTATTACATTTATGGCAAAAAAGGCTGTTTTCTTAGTTTCGGGAGGGGGAATTGAAATTTCACCATTTTTGGCACCCCTGGAAAAATCTATTTGGCTAACTCTGGAAAAATCCACTATTGCCCCCCCCCTGGAAAAAATCCTACGTGCTTGTTTGGTGACTTTTCATCACACGTCATTTCATTACGCGACGATTAATCACTGACATTTAATCACTAAACAGTAAATCACGCAGACAATTTAACACCCTGACACCTCACGTGTTCAGCTAAGAGCACTGGTGATCAAATCCAACGGAAACTATGGTATAAAGCTTCTCTGAGAGTGCAGCAAACACAGACCGATCAGTGCTTTTTGCGTGTACGTCGCATCATCCGATATGCTTGCGCATATTTTGCGTTTTCAAAATACACTTTCAACAGTTTGTATTGCTATTGTAAAAACAAATAACTTAGGTTATAAGGTTAATTTGGAGATAACATTGTTCTGAGTGTTAATATAATCATTTGCAGTTCGGCTCTGGTTTTCTTTTTTCTTTTGTTCATTGCTATTCGCGAAATAATGAAGTTCCTTAAATTTTCGATCAAGACATTGTTTCCTTCTTTTAGAAAAACTTTTTGAATGTCGACATGGTGACTGAAGCTCACAAGTTACTTACCTGCACCTAGTGTAGCCTACTTGTTATAGAAAGGGAAACCGCGATGGCTTGCCACCATTCCCATTTATCATCGGATGACTGACAAGCTGACAAGCTCATCATATATTGTTACATATGTTTCTTTCGCCGGCACTTGCTCCTAACTGATTTGTTTCTTGTTCTCAGCAACCAGCCTATACCACGTGTTACATACACCGAGCAAGAGATTCAAACCTGGTACGTAGGAACGTTACATTTTTCCAACTGGAAAATGAACATGACGTGACGAGACTCTGTTTGAACAAAAATTAACTTGTTTATTTTTGTGACAACTTTGTTTTTTACCACAGGAACACAATTTTCACAAAATTAACTGACTTATATCCAACTCATGCATGCAAGGAGTTCAATC
>JGI24158J21664_10008069_pt1 | contig 13996 bp, 8 predicted proteins | sample Ectturendosymbi3_FD_21664 | JGI IMG/M metagenome (IMG submission 21664) | reverse complement strand
CTCTAATTATAAAGCGCGTAAATTGGTTAAGTGCGGGCCCCCTAAACTTGCGGGCCCTGTGCGGTTGCACTGTTCGCACTCCCCTAAGGCCACCACTGGCCCTAAGCGCCGATCAAGTTCTCCGAATTGAGATCCAGCTACGATGTTTTGGCCACGTGACCAGAATGGCCGAAGAAAGGCTGGCGACGTTATTCCTGTTGGGTGCAGCCAACATGGAGGAGCGACCCAGCGGCTGGTCACGTGGCCAAAACATCGTAGCTGTGGCCAAAACATCGTGGTCACGTGGCCAAAATATCGGAAACAACTACCAGAGGTTGCGGAAAACCGTGAGATGTTTCGAAACCTAGGCCTGCCAGCTTCAAGACTCTATCGAGAGGAAATGCGGGTTTGATGAAGCACACTGCCATAAAGGCAATAGTCACAGGTGGGCAACTGCTCCTTTTAAAGTAACGGAACTGCAGCTGTCTTAGTTTAAAATAGTAGCGGCGCTGCCGCTACTTCCGCCACTCCTTTAATTCCCAAAACGCGTACAAGTTTTTCTGCATTTGGGTGAATCAACACAAAGCTGCTAAATATCCAGACTACACCATTTCGCTTTAGATGACTTCATTACGTTGGCACAAAACAGAACAGTTTTGTGAGTAGTGAAAATATTTTCAACTCGTTGATTTTAATCTTCAACCTATAATAGTTACGCCGGGAAATGTTTTAGTACTCATGAACTTGAAATTGATCGCACCCTCCAAGCAGCTTTTCTGTAGTGATATATTCTTTCCTTTTTTTGGAAATTTTGAGAATGCAGTTTCAGTAAGAAAAAAACTGGCTTGGTTTCATGAACTGCAAGGTCTACCTTCATTTAACAAAATTTGCGTATGCTATCTAATAAAACTGGCATAGGCTCTTCGGAATTGGTTGAACTGATTGTGTTTACTTGCAATCAACATTTAACACAGATGTCAACAAATTTTCAGAAACCCAACTCAAGGCTACAAGAACATGGTGTAAAATTTCTAATATTTCCTTAATGTACATATGTGCTCAAAGCAATCAACAAATAAGAAGTTTGCTATGGACATGATTCAGCCGAATTGAGCTGCATTGCCTTGCAGAAACAAAAACATTTCAAGAAGTTTGTTTCACATACAAGTTCTTTTTCAACTCTAGAAACTGCGTTTTTATTTAATTTTAATCAAATCAGCAAATTAGGCATTGTGCAGCAACTGCGTTTTAACATGAACTTGTTGCTTCCCACTGCATAACCATCGATTCAAAGCGACTATATCAAAAGGTTTGAAAGAGTTTGCTCATTGATTCGATCGCGTCGTCTTTGTGGAGATTTATTTCTGGAATGTGGATACGTTCAAGTCCGAATCATCGCAAAGTTCTGAAAGCATGTGAGGCAGACTCGTCGCAAGCTCACAGCAAACCTATAGCCTTCAAATCTGGACGTCACGATGCGGATATCCCAGCTAACTCGGCTTTCCATAAATGTTTGGAATGTGCTAAGGCGCGAGCAGGCCAAAGAGACGCTGAAGGAATGTTTGCTGAGTCATGCTCGCGCGTTGCTAAGTTACCGTTCCGAAATTGGCCTCATGCTTTTTGGCTTCGTGAGATAATGTAGTGTAACGTATTTTTGCCCGCACACTCGAAGACCACAGTACAAACACACACTTTCTGCACAACGCAGGTTGATAAAAACATACAAAACAGAACGTTTCACAACGGCATTAGAGGCTCAATCACAGGGTTAAGGCAGACACTTACTTAACAGAACGTTTTGTAACGGCGTTGGAGGCAGAACCACAGGGGTTACAGACACATTCTTAAAACTATTGTTCACTAACCCGTAACACTTGGTACAACACTAGTGCAGAATAAGACGCTAATTCCTGAACTGTACGAGGGCAGATGAGACCTGCTTCATGGTCGCAGCTCGTGTTTGAAGCTACAGCACGCTTGCTTCTTCTAAATCTTGGCTTTAGTTATTCATCATTTCCTCACAAGCCTTTGCTTGCATTTTTCGGGACTGAGGATGAGTAAATTGCGTGAAATAGATTTCCCATTGAAACGATTTCCTAAGTGAGTCGACTGCATCGTCTTAATGGATACTTACCGCTGCATCAATGGTGGTTGAACGTTGCCAGTTGACGAAAAGCTTTTACAAACTTTTTCCATGGGAGTGCGTTGATTGCGCTGACACGTGAAAGTCAGAAAAATTTCATTACGGTCTTTATCGCTTGGATTTGCATTATGCTCCTTTAGAAACACTTCGATATCATCTGTTCGTTTTGTAAAGCAAACATACTGAATGAAATTCGGCTTTGCCAATCGCGTATTGTGGAGGTACAAACCAAACGCGTTTGATCAAAAACCTTACTCGCATGTCCTTCTGCTTCGAGATAACCGTGGAGCAGTGTTTGGCATAAGGTATGTGACGTAATAAAAATATTTCCCAGTAAGATTAGCTTTCCACGATAGGTAGTAAATAAAAGCCAGCGAAGAAGTTTGTTAGGTTTTGCACTAAAAATCTAATCATTGTATATCATAAAGCTTTTTAAGGAAGCCACTCAGGTTTACTTTTCTGCGACCGTAGAAACGCTACGTATGTAAGGTTTCTATTTCTAAGCCGCATGTGTAAGCTCTATCTGTAATTACCACAATTTTTAAATGTTTTATTCAGAACACGCGACTGTTAGCATTGATCAAACCATCGTCAAAAGTGGTTCAGTTTTTTAATGAGATACCTTAGGCTTAGAGACTAACATGTGCGTGGTTTGTGGTTGAGTGCTATTTTTTACAACAACCTACATGTAAAAATCTGGAACGGTATATTAACGCAGAAGCCATTCTCATACAAGCCTTACGAAATAGAACACAATAAATGAACAACTGCAACATGTTGTTTTATAAATTTCCAACTTTAATGAATGTGCGTGGATTAACAGCAAGACGTTTTTTATAAAATCAAAACAAAGCCCAAAAGACGTGAAAATCCACCGTTCTTGTTGCTTTCAAAATCATACTCGACTTTTTCGTAACATACTACGATTTTGTCTTATGCAATTGTAACACTACTCTGCTTCATCGTAATTCGCTGTTTTGCGCAACGCTGTTCAGGAGTGCTGTACTTTTCTGTCGAGCCAAAGCCTCAGCGTAGAAGCACACATCTACAAAATAAGGGAAACCTACCGACACTCGTGTAGCTTCACTTCGGATTTAGGTTCATTGTGGTCTGCAGATATTTTGGAGTGCACAAGTTTGCGATCAAACAAAGTGAACTCCGTCAAGCAGATTTTAAAAGCCCTGATAGCAAGATGATTCTTTTTGCTTGCGCAAATAAGAATTAACAAACTTTTCCAACAATCCATTAATCTGACAGTCTGTTGGTAGGTTTCTACATGAGTATTCCAGATCAACTTCTAGGTTGAGAGAGCAAAGACAATCAGCAAACATGCTGAGCTTTCCTTAATATGTTATGGCTGGACAGGGGCGGATCCAGGGGAAGTCGATTGGGTCGATCGCCCCCCCTAAAACCTACGAAAGTAACTTTTTTCACATGATTTTGTGCAATTCGGAAAACAGCATTCGCGATATAAGACCATTTTCACGCCCATTGTTTTGTCATAGCAGTGTTGTGAAGTAGGTACTTCATGTCCTTTACCGTGATGAACTCGTAATGAGACTTGACTGCCAAATATTTCTGAAATCACCCCCCTAAACTTAATGGCTGGATCCGGCTCTGTGGCTGGAGTTATCCCAACTGCTGCAACAATTGCTACTCGAAGCGTGTCAAGTGCGCGCAGCTCAATGAACTAGTATCTGGTTACAATTTTTTCTATTGGCCTCATTCTTTTTCAACTTGATATTTCGCCACGACCGGTAAGATAGTGGCGAGTAGCAGTAAGTGGTCAAGATTACATGTTTGCAGGGTTCTTACGAAATTTTAAAAATAAATTTCCGGACTTATTCAAGACCTTTTTCAGACATTTGTCAGACTTTTTCCAGACCTAACATTTCTGAATGACCTAACCAGGTCAAATATAGGCACTGTAATATTTATTACGATATAAGCAAAATTATGTCAATATTGGACAAAATATAATGAAAATGTATGTCAAAAGATTAAGTCAGGAAAATTATTTTCTTTTTCCATACCAAACCAACAGACCAAAACAATGTTTTCCCGACTTTTCCAGAGTGGAAAATGACGGAACTTTTTCCATACGTTTCCAGACTGCGTGTAATGCGCAGGAACCCTGTGCTTGTTACTGTTTTTGGTACTTTTAACAAGTACTGACGTTGCAGCGACTGAAATCAAAAACGAATTTGAATAAAATTAGCTTATTCACTACATTTTTTTCACAATTTTAAGTTGTGGTACATAGTTGTACTATTTTCCGTGAAAATGCCCTCCCATCTCCATCTTAATCATTCATTCGTTAGATTGTAACCTTAAACTTCAACCGTTGTCAGCACCAAGATCTTTGCTGGACGATTTTCACAATAGCAAAAGAATGAAAAAATCTGAAATCTTTGCAACAACTCGCAGTATTTTGCAAACCATCTTGAAACACCCTAAATGAGCAATAGTCTCTAACATATTACTGCAGGAACAATTTTCTACATCACAGAGACATTTTCACACCTCCACACCTGTAATTGAATAAGTCATCTTCTGTGATGATATTTTCACCAAATCCAGTTGACAGATCATGAATAACATCCTTAGATAAAGATCCACTGTAAAATGATCCAGCTCCCTCTTTAGCTATCTTTTGGAAAGTTTTTGCCAAAAGAGGATCCTTAATGATGTCACCTTCTTTTTTTAATGAGCCATCTTCATTCTCAAAAACAGGCCTGCAAATCAGACAAATATTAGTAGTTTCTAAATACCTGCAATGAGTTTTTTGAGTAAAAGCTGACAACTTTACCATAGATTAAAACTTCTGTTGTGCACCAAATCTTTTTCAGTATCAATAGCTTTTGCCAATGCTTTTGAGCAAGGGAACCCATTTTTGGCCAAATCAATTACTGGATCAAATAACTTCTCCCATGGAATTTTTCCATATCTTTGGTGAGCTTCCCAGTATCCAGCAATTTCCCCTGGAATAGCAACTGCCAGTGTACCTGTACAAATGCAGTGTAAGCAAGTTTATCTATAAAAACTCACTGATTTACTATAACAGAGAAAACTCATACCTGTTTGAGCTATATCACTATTTCCTTTAAACATGTTTTTGTCTGCTTTGGAACCAGCAGTTTCCCTACCACTGATGAATGTTGCCGTTTCCGTTTGAGAATCATATACAACCATCACAAATCCACCTCCAATACCACAACTGTATTTGCAAAGAAATTTCCTCAGATAAATTTATGTTCAAACCAACTAAACCCAAAACACATTCACAGCTTCAAGCACATTTCCTCTTGATGAAGTTTAATAAGACATTAGGCCATTGAGAAGTTTACATAATACTGTGCAAGTTTTAGAGCTTGTATTTTACAAAGAGCTATTGTGCAAACATCTTTTAAAACAACTTTGACATTTGAGTAGGCAATAAGACATGCACACACTTCACAAGCAACAAATGCATAACCAGAATAATAAAACCGTCAACACTGCATAAAGGCTTTAATTGCAATTCATATTTCAGCACCAGCAATCGATTAATACTTATGCCAGTTTTGAGATAAACGTAAATGTAAGAATACTACTACCAAAAATTCTCACACCATATTTACTCGATTGTAAGCCGACCTTAATTGCAAGCCGCACAAGATGATGTTAAAAAAATAATGTAACCCACCCTTGATTGTAAATCGCAGTTGATCATAGTTACCTAAGCCTCTGAGATACTTTTGCATACTAGCACATTTCATGTTCAATTGGCAACCCTGGTAATGATGCTTACAACACTACAACTGCCTTCCTGTTCATAATATTCCCTCTTGTGACAGATATGCATGTGATGCTGAAGAGAATAGAATGCAAAAAGTGAGTTTGGTCGACAAAACGTAGCCATGAAAAAATGAGTGTTACCTATACCTTTCCATACGGTGAAGAAATAAAAAATGTAAGCCACCCTTGAATATAAGCCGCATGAAATGACGAAAAAAAAACTTTATGAGCCGCGGCTTACAATCGAATACATATGGTGTACCCATATAAAGTGTTTATATACTGTTTATGATTATGTTTTCACAGTTAGATCAAATCACCAAAGTTATTTATAAAGTCAAATAGCCATGGGGCTACATTAGACAATTGGTTCTTAACTGGGAGCATCAATGAATTACCAGGTGTTCATGAGATCTTACACACTCTTGAAAGTTTTTGAACAGTGTTTCATCCAATTTACTCATTTAAGGTCTGCAGGGCTGGAAACAGTACAATTACTGAAGGGGCATGGTAAAGAGGTTAATAACCACTGGACTTGACAGATTTTAACACATCAAACCTACTTTAATCTACAGACACACTAAGTAATGTCTATCATAAAACCACAGTTTCAATTAAAACACTGTATTCCATGGTACTATCAAACAGTAACAACAAAAATTGCCCATTGTTACTCTATTATGGTGGTAGTTGTTTACATGCATTTTCAACAAACCAAAAGTGGACGTTTATAAAATGGAGATCATTCAAAATAGAATGGCCTATCTCGTGGCTCAACTGCTTCAAACAGCATATACAAGGACACTTAATTACACAACAAATTGCAGTAATTAATTCATCAATTACTCCATTACCTGTGTGAACTTAGAAATCCAACGCACAACATAGACGCAATAGCAGAATCAACTGCTGATCCACCAGACAACAGAATATTTTTGCCAATTTCAGAGCATTTTTTATTGTCAGTGGCTACAGCAGTGCTGTTAAATACCGCAGAATGATGATCTGCATCAGGAGTTGAAGGTTTGCCCTTCAGACTGGACAAGCCTGCAATTTTATTAGCATATTTCAAGAAATGGAAAGATGTACCAAGGACTGCTAGGAAAGCAATAGTACTCAATCCACTCACAGTCAAAATGACTATAATCCGTGAGGTGATAGGAAGCTGCAACAAACATAAATGCTACTTTAGAAACGAGTACTTTTTCTTACAAGTAATAGCAATTTTAAATTGAAGTAACACCACTATGCCTAAAGTTGTTTGAGCTTTGCAAGAAAGCCCTGTAAAAGGATGAATAATTGACGACTACAGTTTTCAGGTCAACAGCTTCATACAGGAAATTAGTGCACAACAAGAGCCAATCTCAACACAAACTAACTTTTCAAATTGCTATATCTGTCTTAGACACAAAATCTGTTAAGTATACCCACATGTTTTTCAATAATAACATCAAATCTGATGGGTACTTTGAATAAAAAATGACTTATCAAGCTTTGGCTAAGTCAAACCAAGACTTTTTGGTATATGTGGAAATCTTAATATACAAAATTTGACATTGGAAAATGGGAGCAAAAATCAAGGGCTAGTTCCATGATTTCTAAAGTAATCCAGGTGAGAATACATGGCATCTGCAGTTCTTCAATGATGTAGACATAATCCCCCAAAAATGAACACAAGAAAAAAAGAAGTGGTAAGGACATAAAACAATTGCCATATTTTTTAAAGTTTAGGTATTGTAGAGAATGCAATTTGTTCTCATCAAAATAAATGGTTGAATAGAACATACACTTTTAACACCACTGCTGTTCAAATATGGATCAGTTGCAAATATAATTGCTACTCCTTTTTGAAACAGCTAAAACTTACATTTTTTCTACAGCTTGCAATGTTTTTTGGCTTTTTATCTGTTTTTTTGCCATCAAGCAAGTTTTCCAAATCTCTAAACTTGTTTTCTGCCATCAGTTATACACAATTATAATGCAAGGCTGTAAAACAAAGATCAAATCTGTAAACCAAATTAAAACAATAGAAAAAACAAACTGTGATAAATAGGCAACATTGAGAATATGACAAGCATGTGCACATATTTCATGCATCCCAGGAGATATGACACCTTAGCTCAGTACTAATGATATAAACATCAATGAAATCAGAGGGTAAATAGCACTGATCAAAACAGCCACATTGAAGGCTGTTTCATAAATAATATCAACTCTTCACTAAATCTTTGCCGCAACATGCTTACAGTCAGGCCCGCAACCAGAGGGGGGGGGCAATCGGGCAATTGCTCCACCCAAAAATTTCACAAACGCATGTATTTCTTAGGTGCAGCAATAAGTTACATCATTTTGCCCTCTCCCCCCCGAAAATATCAGTTGGTTGCAGCTCTGCTTACAGTGTAAGTGGTTTAGATTCACCTACTTATGTTGAGGTAGTGTTCATAAGGTGTATATGCCTCGTGCAAACCTTTTCAGCTCCAAAATATTTGTCAAAGCAGACATTGTATGAGAACCAACAAAACCAGGGTAGGATGTGGTTTATGGTTGTGTGCTTTTGTTCATGATCCATAGAGGTTGATATTTTCATGGTAAATTATCAAATGTTTGTCTCTGTGGGCTGCGTTATGAGTTGTACCTTTACATCACTGTTTTCAACAAGGCCTAGTTTAAGTTTTTAATGTAAGTGGTGTCCCCAAGCAGCCTTGAATTTTTACCAGGTGTGAGTTTTCAACCAAAGAGTGTATGACATTGTTCCACAAGCCAGGTTAAACACCATGGGCTAGCATGAGAGCATGATTGAATTGGTCCAGCAAGTGCCAGATGTTTGTAAAAACAGTTTAAAATTTCAACTAAGCTCATTAAAATTAAAACCATACAAAGTTTCTTTAAACCTTTCCTGAAAACTTTTTTCATCCTTGCATAAAACATCTCTAATTGTTTAGCTACATAAATTATATGAATGGCTCACTGTACAACAGTTTCCACCCTTTTTGGTATGTTTCAGCATTTATGAACTTATTAGCATATCTGAAAAGCTTTAACATAGTCACTGCTAACCTTACTTTCTTGTCATATATTTCCATGCACTAAATGGATGCTTTGTATTAATAAGATGTTGTGAGAATAATCATTTTTTACATATTTCAAAAAGGTAAAATTAAAGTTAGATTAACTACATAATCCACTTATAATCATTCAGTGGCAAGACTTACAGTCAGTTTTTAAAATCAGTGGTGATATTAAAATAAATCAATCCAAAGCATCACGACATTTTTAAAAATGCACAATTTTTGTGCAATACTCATTACCAATTTATTGATAATCTTGAAAAGTATTAGTATCTTTGAAAATAGCTACTAACCATTTTGATGAAACATTACAATTTTAGATGTATGGCATTGATTCTTTAATTTTTAACAGGCATGAAGTTTCTCTCCACTGCTGTCTCACCATTTGCGATGAGTGATGACACACATGGTTTTCTGGAGCTTGACACACTCTTAGATATGATTTATAGGGATATGCAATTAATGAAAACTGCTCAGATATTTTGGGTGCCATACAAATAGTTGAAGTAAAAAATAGAACTTCAGTCAGCTGGGTTTAAACTACTGAACATAAGCAGTATTCACTATTCATCAGCAAGAGTATCACTACTCAAACATTTTTTGATATAAAGAACTGAAAAATTGCAAAGTAGTGTGCTTAACCACAGAGGTTGCCTAGAATAGCCTAATTTTATTTGTACACCATCATTCTTCATAAAAATACCAATAAAAATAGTTTACAATAAACAAAAAAGCACAACTTAACATCTGCCATGCAATAAAAGCTATTTTAATGAGACTGCATATGACACAAAAGTTTTTGTAGCTGGATGGCGAAAATCCAATGTAATCTGACAACTGATGCGGTAATTTAGAAAATAATTTGCAAACTTTCAAAACATTTAGTTTTTTATACAACTTCAACTCCATAATCCTTATAATAAAAATCAGGATGTGCCAAGTACAAGTATTGCAGCATAGTGAATTAACTCTTCTAGGTAAGTTGTGGTTGAGGGAAAAGTCTTCGGTGGTTGAAATCTTTCCCAGCATGATTTGTGGAAAATTGTCAGTGGCGTAATAATTAAAAATCAAACGAATTTGCCAGGCATCTTTCATGACTAAGTGACTTGGTTATGTTCATGCCAAACCTTTTTAACAACCATTTTCAACATTTGTGTTGACATGTTCATTGTTGCAAAAAGAAGATAAATTTAAGGTGAATACAGCTTAATTATAACTTTCTATATCTGGGTAACTCAGTTGGTTTGCGATGCATGGGATTGTGAAGCATGAGTTTGGACCACATGGGATGGACATTTTACATTGCTCAAGGTGAATGACACCAGTTCAATATATTGTGGCATTATAGAGAAAAGCACAATATTAATTGTTGGTGCTGACTATAGAAGGAATCTTTAGACTGCTACAGAAATTATAATTTAAAATGTTTGGTTAATAGTAATATAGAAAAGGCAATGATTGGTAACATCAGGAATAGCATGATCAGCACTTGGTGCAATGTGTCTAACTAAATGCAATGGTCCAAAATCAATAAAGTGTACATGACAACAACACCAGCGCTATCACCACACAGGGTATAACTAATAATAGCAAACCCAGATCATATTTACATCACAAGCATTTGACTGGTCACTTTGTTCTTACCATATTTGCTTAAAACATTATTTTAGATTCTTGCTTGCAAAGCCAATGTTTCTGTTAGAAAAATTATCTTGCTTAGAAATGGCTTTTGACAGTATTTTTACGTAAATTCAGCTTGTACACATGCATTCATCACTTAACCAAGATAAGATAGTAAGTAGGATTGCTTTCAATAACCTTGTTCCCTTCGCAACTTGTTAACATTGTCTTCTGTATTTGATTCTATTGTTTAATAAAATTTGATGCATTATTTTTGCAACAGAAAAAAGCCACACAGAATCTGAGTTTTTTACTCATCATGCATTTAACATTGCTACAAAACAGGGGTCTCCAAACTATGGCCTGCAAGCCAAAAATGCAGCCCGTGAAACCATTTTATCTAGCTTGTAAACCATTTTGTCAATAATGAGAAAATAATATACATATGAAAAATGTGTCGATTTGGTATTCCAAGGGTGGCCGGAGTCACTTTTTCAGACTCCAACTCCACTCCTGTTCCAAAATTTTTGAATTCGGGTCTGGATTCGGGTCTAGCAATTTTTTAGTTTGACAATCTGACTCCTGTTCATACTCCAGCTACAATCACCGATCTAACCAGAATTTACCCATGTTTTTACTTAAGAAATGACCACACAGACTCCTGCTACTGCTGAAATTCAAAAGTGACTCCAGGTCCGGGTCCGTTTTTTCTTAAATTTTTGACTCCAACTCTGGTTCTGCGTCCGAGAGAAAAACGCAGAATCCTGCCAGAGTTGACTCCGGTACTCCGGATCTAGTCGCACCTCTGGCATGTAACATATCCTAAAACAATGGTTGCCTATAAAAGGCGGAGCTCCGCAAATAGTGGAGCTTGGTTGTGGAGGTCTAATGACGTAACCAGAGTAGAAAAAAGTTGTGTTGTAAAAGCAAAAAAAGGATAAATGTTGTATCATTGCAACTTGATATGCGTTTCTCCCAAACATGAAATGCATAGAAGTTTGTGTTTAAAAATTTTATAAATTCACAACGGTTGAAACCTATTTTTTGACCCCGAAACGTTGTGAAACTCAGATAACCAAAAATTATCAAACTTCAAAACAGACTTTTTTTACTGTAGTGTAATGCAATTATTTTTACTTCCGTTTAGTTCTCATTGCTCAATGCAAAATATTGGTTTTAGCGACTCCGGTTACGTCATCAAACCTCCACAACCAAGCTCTGCTATTTACAGATCTCCGCCTTTTGCAGACAACCAAAACAATCACATTACAATGTACGGCTCTCAAACTGTTGTGCAATAGCTTATGTGGACCTCTAAAAAGAAGACAAGTAACAATATCAGTCATTTTGCAGCTAGAGTAGTTTTGTCTGCAGTAACAACATTAACAAATTCATTAGGCCTGATTACTACATGTTCTGCTGACTTTCCTTTTGAAAAGTGAAGATCAGAGCACTGTTCTGTAAATTCTAATCATTAGTCAAGAATAAACACTCTGTAAATGCAGTGCATTCACTGGTGAAGTATCAAAAGACATGTCCATAAATCAACATTCCCCATGGCACAAGAGTGGAAGCTTAACAATTCACAGTTTGAGACATTTCAGTAATCGTTGCTCACGGTTCAAACGNCAGCGCGTGAGCATGCTGATCGACTGACGACTGTTCCTCCTGTACTCACAAGCATGCGCTTACTAATACTAACTATGATAGAGTAGAGAGAGAAGTTCTGTTAATAACATAAACAGTGTTAATTTAATTAGTTTTAATAAAAACAACGGATCCACTACAATGCGTCAAGCTTTTATCAACGAAGTTAAAATCTTTCCTAGGTCAAAAGTCAGTCAACAGTCTGCTCAGTGCGCAGCACTGCAAGCTGTACACGCTACGATCACTGCTGCAGAGCGCACACAAGCAGGGAATGAAGGCAAATGGCAATTTGAAACTTTGTTTACATTCTGAACCCACTGACCCAAATCCAAAAGTTACCACGCATGAATGAACACAACATCAGCTGATTCATTTCACAAACATAAAGTTGTTAACTCATGCTGATGATGCCTGGCTTGTTTACAATAGGGCAAAGCTTTTGTAATGTGCTACACAGGCCAGGGTTGTGGAGACAGAGATAAAATTTTCGATTCTGACTCCAAGTCTCCAAAATGTTCCGACTCCGACCTTTACTAAATTTCCGACTCCAACTCCTCAACATAACGTAAATGAAGTTTGGTTCAAAAAATTCAATAACATCAAAGAAGCAAATGTTTATTGCTTCATATGAATCAGGAAATGAGCAGAACGAATACAAAGAGCCATCGCGCAATAAGGACACCAATTGTCGGTGAACACCAAAATAAATGAAAATACAATGGCATAATAACTGGAAGTGCTATAGAACAAAGGTGATCAGCGTAAACTCCTGTTGTCACAGTCCAGCAGCAAACTTCAGCAGCGGTTGATCATCAAACACGACCTAAAATTATTTTTAAAATAGGCATTTTCTTATTGTCGCTAGATGCATGAGTAAACGCTTTGGATTAATCAATTTATTCAAAGAATATTTATCAATCATAAAACTTCATTCTCTGTATTTCCGGAGTCGGAGTCACATAAAAATTCGACTCCGAGTCTTAGTGTTATAAGGAATCCGACTCCTTGCGACTCCAACTCAGCAACCATGACGCAAGCACCATTAAGCAGCATCAGGTGACGTTAAAGTTTTGCTTGGGTAATCTTCCTTGTGCTTGTAATACATGAGTAAATAACCTTCTGTGGAAACACCAGATCCTCTAGTTTTCTTGTCTCGAGTCACCACCAGTCAGAATTGAGTCAAGTGACTTTCTTCGATTTGAGTCAGTGTGAGTCATCACCTGGTGGAGGCTAGTCAAGGTGAAGTCACAAAAACTATCAAATCACTGGTTTTCAAGCTCCGTTCAATGCCAAGTCAAATGAATTTGGACCTGTTTATGATATTTTTAATTTTTGTCCCAAATCAACTGCTTTNATCAAAAAAGTTTTGGAAAATGTCTAANATAATTCGGATCGAGTCACACTAAAACCGGTTAGGCGGTGTAGTGGTTTGAACAACTATGGCTTATCCCGTCGTGTCNGACGATGAGCACNGCGGTACTCAAAATCATTCAGGAATGATTGTTTGAACGTTTGTTTTCCAGTTTCAGTGGCAGACTTCCAGTTTCTATTGCTGCAAGCGAGTTCTTCCCATGAATTATCTGTTATGCTATATGCGTTTAAGTCAGTAGGGCTTTTTACATGGCGCTTTAAGTGAGCTCATCAGCTCACTTTCCTGGTCATGTTACACGATTACTGCTGAATCGCCAACTGCTTGAGTGATCGAATGAGCTCTCGGGAAAGTGAGCACAGCACGCTCGTAATTGCTTGGTTCGTAAGTGAG
>JGI24158J21664_10008066_pt1 | contig 13999 bp, 10 predicted proteins | sample Ectturendosymbi3_FD_21664 | JGI IMG/M metagenome (IMG submission 21664) | reverse complement strand
TAGGACTTTCTTGTTAATTTTAATAAATTAAAAGAGCCAAAACAGAACTAAACATCATAATTGTGATTATAAAATTTTGTTTGGTGTTCCCCAAATTTTTTCATTGCATAAAGTGGTCCGTGATGCAAAAAAGGTTGAAAAACACTGCACTAGGGGATGTTGTTTGCACAATTTCGAACATTGCTGCAAACTTTTGTTGCTTTTCTTATCTTTTTCACGTCAGACATTACAGCCGCATCATGAAAGAAATTTAAAATACTAAAAAGTAACTATTCATCGAAAAATACTGGCTATGGCCACAAGCGAAGGAAAACGAAGATGTTAACCTACCATTTATAACTCGGCCGCTACCTGTTTCCTACGGTTGCAGTTCTATTTGATTACGCGGTAGGTCAGCAATGAACGGAAGCTTTTATTAAAATAAATCCGATTTACAGTAGATGTCCCATATGCAAACTCTGTTGCGTTATTGAGTGCACTGTTGACGAACTCCAGCCTAACAATGATATCTATTTTGTGCACTCGTATAATATGCATCTAGCAAGAAGGCAGCTAACGCAGCCAGGAAACTCTCGTCACATGATCAAAACTTATTCATGTTTCCTGCAATCAACACTCAAGCATTTGGGTAATCTTAAAATGGTTAACACTGCCTACCTGGTCCGACACCGTCATGACCAATGTCAATTTTTGACAGTTCGCCGAGGTGAACCGCTTCGACTTCGAAAATGTCAAGCTAAACATAGCAAAGTCAAGATGAGGTGGGATAAATGATTTGGACATGTGCAACGATCAAAATGCAGAAAGGCTAGGTTCAAGTTCCGCTTGAAATAACACCACCAATACATCTGCACGAATCGTATTGATTCGGTCAAGTTCGATCCGTGCTTACACCGTCCTTTTGTGAAATAAGACTTTTTCCAACACAAAGATAAAAAAGCAACGCAGCTCGATTGTCACGTTGTGAAGAAAAGGAACATAAATCAAAACCGGCTACAAAGCTTTGCTGCTACATTCGGCTGAATGTCAAGCATGCAATTGATAAATATCTTCTGGGACAGCGACGCGAACCGCGCGAACGTATTGCAAACACAATGGCAATGTCCCCAGTACGCTTGGTCAACAACACTGTGTCTTACCTGAGATTCCTGAAACTTCGTTTCGTGGTTGAGTGACCTGTGCAGTGGTCTTCTTCCACTATCGCCTTTTTCACCGTAGATGCAAATGAACACGTTTGCTTCCGTGTCGCTTCCCAGTAGTCCGCCAGTGTAAACCAAAACTTTGTAGCGCAGCACTGCAAACGGTATAAGAAGAGCACACAGGAGTTAGAGAAATAAATGATTTTAACTCCAACGGAATGTCAAAGTTAGAAAAGTTTTTTGAAATATAGATGTTGTGCAACGTAAGCTAACGCTTCTGATAACGTTGCCACAAAACAGGCAACCACTCGAAGTCACGCGTTTCAAAAGACACTTGTCTTAACATGCATAAAATTCCACTATCGCTGAAAGCAAAAAAACAAGAAATCCGCACAGAGTTGCAACCCGGACAAACATAGACCTGGCAATAATTCTTCTCCTGGCTTTGGTATCGGAACTTCGACAGCCATTTGAAACGGTTCCTTTTCAAGCGACAGCCACTTGCCCACGTCGAGATTGTAGCTCACGTCGCTGTTGGCCATTTTCATTCTGACTCGCTCAATGAACCACGACGGGTCGGAACCGGATGAATCGTGGCTGAGACGAATCTTTTGCAACGACTGCAGTTTTGAAAGATTCACCTGAAACAGCATGAACAAAGAAGTTGCAGTAAAAAATCTTACTTTTTCGTCACATTCGCAGCGCTAAGTAATTTATACAGTTATTGGTCTGGAACATCGTACTTAAAGATTGTTTGACAGAAATTACTATTCTCTAGGCCAGTGGTTCTCAAATGGGGGTACACGACTTTTTTAAGTGCTTTCATGATGAAACTTTAACGTAAAAGTCCAATAATTATAGTTATCTTTCCAAGTATTGTGTTCATAATTACAGTCCAGGAGTACTTGATTGACAAAATCCTGCCCACTGGATACATCACCAAAAAAAGGTTGAAAACCACTGCTTTAGACAAGCAGCAAGTAATAGTTGACCCCCGTCCTGATTAACCTGCTTTTGTGCAGTTTATTCAGCATTCCATGCAGACTAAGTGCAAATCCTGGCAAGCTATGTCTTGCGCAGAGACCTCGTCCCTCACCTTAAACCGCTCGGTAGTTGCAGGTTGAAACAGGCCTTTTGCACCGTTACCAAGAAACACAGGGCCTGAATTTGAACCGTCGTCGGCGCAGGTAACCAAGACCACGTTTGCGGTTGTTCCACATTCGGGCAAGGCACCGGTTGTGACTGAAATTTTCCAGTCTCCGTCTGTGAGATAAATGATACAGGCGCGTGTTGGATAATCTTCCGAAACGAAACAAGTTCTTTCACGAATTGCTGTCTTGCACGCGCGAGAGATGTCGACAAGTTTGCGAAATGTGTGCGTGCTTCCTTCTTCACGCGCACACCCCACCCGGAAACACAATTTTCACAAAAAAAAGGTTCAATGAAAGGCTCGCAACGCAAATGTTACATTACAGGCAGTTAGGAGATTTCACACAAGCAGCACACCAGCTATTCACACGCATCGCCATGCCTTTCTTACCTTCAAATTCTCCACTATCGCTCGGACGCCTCTTGACAGTACGTTTCTCGGAAAGCGGGAGAGAAATTTCGACATTAGCGTCAGCTGTGCGAGCTCCTAACCACCTGAAAAAATAAATTGGAGGCTGTTTCCCACGACGAACCCTTATACAATTTGCTCGCAGCATTCTCGCGCGCTTTTCAAGCTTAGCCTGATGCAAATATTGCGATGTCAAGTAAGCACACGTTTCAGCAATTTTCTTCCGCTATACTTTCCCAGGTGTACTCTGCCTTTTTACATTTAAAAGAGTCAATAGCATATGACACAAAACGTACTTAAACGAACGAAACGACACTTCACATCAGGGCTTCTCAATCTTTTTAACCCTGCGACACATTACAAAAATCTAAACATTTTCACGGCAAAATTTTCCGCAATTTTTAATATAGTAAATATGCTTAAAATATTGAAGGTACACCATGAAAGTCTGCCCCGGTGCACATGTTGAGAAACACTGCTCTACATGAACAACTCAAAAGTCGGAGGAAAACTCCGCGGAACCCGCTGGCGTTGGAACACCAGATAAACGGAAAACTCAAGTGCGAAGATGTAGATCGACACAAACTTGCCGCCCGGCATTTCTTGCTTATTAACACGCCACTATACGAAGCTAACTGTCAGACAAAACATCGCATTTCTTTTATTCACAGCAATAGAAACATCCAAAAACTGCCTGAACCAAATGAAAACGAAGGCAAATATGCAGCGTACTTTTTGCAGGGGAAAACAAACTCTGTGTTGGTTCCTTCCGATTCTCTCACAAGAATTTCGTCGCACAGCCACGGCACAGTCGACGTGGTCTTCTCCGGCAAAAGCTTTGGACAGCTAATAACGCATTCCTTCAACTCCCCAAGGCTCACGGCTTCCAGTTCGAACTTATCCAACTGCAAAATTGCACGTTATCAATTGTGAGATGGGTTATCCATTAACTCAACTCGCTGCATTGTGGAATAATACGCGTTTTCTACGTCTACGTTCAATTTCAAAGCATAGCTGCGTTATGCTCGACAGCACTTTTAGGCTTTCAATGCTTTGATCAGAAACCGAGCAGCTACACGTTTCAAAACCCGGCCAACTTTTAGCAGCGCAAAGCAATCTACGACGCCACATTAAGTTGAGGTTGGCGTTGTACTGCAGATCTCGGACGAGGTAGACCTACACAGACCATTATTACATGGGTTAAAAACGTGTAATTGACGAAACACTTTTGAACCTTTTTGGTTGCACTAGATGAAGCCGAAGTTTGAAGGTCAACATTTCGCCCAAAGTAAGTTTTTGTCGCATAAGAACTAGTTTGGAGGGTTGCCTAATTATACACAGTTTTAAAATGTTTTTTCGTAATTCCCAAGCACTCTGTATCCTGAAGTTTTCCTACATATCAGTATAGTCCTTCAAAGGATTTTAGCATTGAACTGATTAAATAAAGTTGGCAGATTTCCAGGTTTGCCCATGGAAATGGGATTCCCCATGGATTTGTCTCATGGAATGGGACAGTCACCTTGAAATTTGTCCCATCGTTAGTAATTTTACGTCATACCGGATAGCAGCAGTTTTCTGAAGATGAATAGCATTATTATATACTCATTGCACAGTGAGTATTACACGCAGTAGCTTATGCAGTGCCGTAGTGACACGAGGCCCTCGAAAATAAGGATGTTGGGCCCTATTTACGTGACAACTGAAACAAGGCCACGCAATTTTTATTGGCCCCCTGATTGGAATTTTTGGGGTCTTTTAACCACGGTTCTGTAGAAGCTAGACATTAAACATGCATATGGTGCAATGTAATTCGTATTACTAGTATCTTCGGAATTCACTGGGATGGGACAAAAAAGTGTCCCGTGGACAAACCTGCAGATTTCAACTTTTACCTCAAGCAGAGAACAAGCTACTGATATCACAACTTTCAACAACTTGCGATCAAACGGTCATACCTGTCCGGGAGAAAAAAGTGGTTTTCGTGCACGCTTGTTGCCATCAGACGGCGAACGGACAGGTTTCCGCATGAGTAGTCTTCGACCAGTGTCACCATTGTCACCGCACAGACAAACATAAACTTCGGGCATTCCGTTTTTCTTAGCATTTGCAGTCTTGGGCAGCTTCAGGGCGGACGAATCTTTGCTGGTACGGACCAGGATCACGTAGCGTAGAACTGTAACGGAAAACACGTTAAAATAGTAGTTGCTCAAGAAGCAGATGTTTATGGCTTTGCGGTGTGAAGATTAAGTAGGAAATTTCATCAAAAACAATTATACAAGTAGTTGTTTTTTGTCTGAGGAGGGCAACAGTCACGAAGGATTCGCTTGGCAACATAAAAATGTTGAGAAAAGCAATGAAACGATTAGCCTTTAAATATAGCTCAGCCAAACTACTGCAGAACGCTCAGCAGCACACACGCGCGCAGGTGTAGAGCGGAGCTCTACCCAGGTTTCAAGGTCATTTTCAGATTAAAAGTGTATCAAAAAATTCTGCAAACACTTCCAGGTTGGTAAAACGTGGATATCACTTTCGTATTGGACTCTGCAAAAAAGTCTTGGTAAAAACATACAACGCTGTTCCACGTTTGCACGAGGAACATTTGCCTAATTTTAACTGCATCGCTTTGTTTACGACAACATTTAAACTATCGCTGGAAACTGTGCGCTTCTCGCTTGTTGTGCATTAGCAATCCTGGGCGAATAAATAATCAAACGAAGTTTAAATACAAGTAATTGAGAAATAAGCGTTTGGTTCAACTTAATCAAACCTGGAAGAGCTTGTGCTCCATCATGTGGTGTAGCAGGTAGCTCTCGCAGTGTTGCGCCGTCATCTTTCGTCCGTGACAACCAGCGATTGAATTTAAAGCGGAGGATTTCGCTTGAGCACATGTCTTTAATTTTTACCTGCAACACAGCGTTGCTGTTTCAGGGGTACAACCCTGATATTTGGCAACAATATCCGCAGCACGACAGCAATTTTTATTTATAAAGAAAAGAATACAAACTTACAAAAATGCACGCTTCTTTCTCAATATAACCAACACATAAGCACACTATTAAACGGTCTATGTTTATACGGTTACAGTGCGACAGGTCAATACAATTTTGCTTTGCAAAAAACTAAATCGAATTCAGCAGCAAATATTTTGTTGAGGACATTAACCTCGTTAACAAACTGTTAAAAGATTACAATCGCAGGCTCCCACGACCAAAAGTGAAAACTACCAACAATACCGATACCTGTTTTAGTCTCCAGTCACACTCCAGAGCCGCTTCCTCCGCACCAATCCGTATTTTTGTAATCTCTCCAATTCCTGCCATGTTTACTTGGAATTCGTCAGTTTGGCCGCATTGAAACACGCCACCATCAGTACCTTTACCTGAAAGATTGCACGTTGAGTTGCAATGCTTAAGTTATACCCGGGTTTTTTAAGGTGTTTTAGGGACCCGATTCGGGTCCCTATAATTGAAAATCGGGTCCCTAGAATCAAATAAATCGGGTCCTTACAGGTCCATACTGGGTACCTAACATTCTCCTTAAAAAAAATCCTAGTTGTACTTTTCGAAACCAAACGGGACCAATTCGTTCTTGAATGGAACACTCACCCAACACGACCGTTTCTGTTCGACCCTCCTTGCCATACACATTCAAGGTCGCAGTTTCTTTCATGAATCCAGAATTACCAGTCGTCACGTAAATTCTGCAATCGCCATCTAAACAAATAAACAAATATCAACAGCAACTTCAACAATGCGATATGCACCGAGGCTCCATTTCAAAGTTACGTTTGTCGCGAACGAAGCATTCATGGAGTAAAATGGGACTCTTGGATGGCTTCACAGCCGCTTTATAGAAATTTAAAAAGAGATACGTGATGTTCCAGCTTGCTGGGCAGTTTCTCAAAAGCTATAAAAATCTGAAGGTCTATAGAACTCCTGGACCAAAAATCCCACGTGGATATTTCAGTGTCCCAACTATTCCAAATAAAAATCGCCGTCCTTCATCGCATATAAAAATCTTGGTCCTATATGCTCTTATTTCAAAAGCATGGAACGCTTAGCAATTCATGCTGATTTAAATCTTCATCAAATGAAAGAGTGGCATTTGACTAGATTACATACCTTTGGGGCCTGTGTTGCTATCTTCTCTGCCTTGAAGTTTCACTTCCGTAGACGACGTTTTCGGCTTCTCCCGAGTTGGAGTGCGAGACGTAACTGAACGTTTATCTGAAGTCGGGATTGGTTCAGGAACAAAAGATGATTCGGGAGTAATCCATTGCTCGGGTTTTCTTGTTCTTCGTTCACCAGCTACATAAGACATTGAAGGTTTAATGCACCTTGCTCGGTAGTTCAAAAAGCGTTGAAAAGGACACGCGTTTTATTTTCGTTGGCCATGTCTTTTCGCTTGCACAACGTTTATCTTTGCTTTGTATTTAGCTTTTTTCGCAGAGCTTTATCGTCCGAATGTGACCAGACCATGGCCGCGTGTTACACGTCACTATCCAGTTATCCGCAGCTGAGTTCGTCGCGTTGCATCGTGTAAAGGTGATTTTCAGCAAACAAACCAGTACCGTCGACGATATATTAAAATATCTTAAATAACAATAATATCACGCGAAAGTGCTAATGAAAAATGTTATTAAAGTTCAAGTAAACTATAGTTAACTTTGATCCAAACTGCAATGAAGAACAAAACGAGAAAAGCGGAACAAAAGAAAAAAATAAGATCGACGGATTGCAACTACAGAGTTGGTTTCAAGAGAATTTTGCTTTATCACGATGAAGAAGCTTCGTTTCCGATATAAACCAATTATTTCTGAAATAGGTGGAGACAAGACAAAAATTGTTTGGATCAAAAGAATAAGACACGTAGGTCAAACGTGCCACATATAAACTTCGAACTGCATTTCATACGAGAGTATTTTTGGAAGAAAGCAGCTGCTATTACTGAAATGAACTAACAACCGTTAAATGAAAGTTACACAAAGCATCTTTCACGTTTCGCAACGCATTGGATAACATCCTCCTTTGAATATATCGATAATTAATCAGTTCCTAAAACAAAACATTTGATTTACATTTTATAACTTCCACTGTAAACTGAGTGTTTACATCGCCGGTGTCGACAGTGGGTTTCGCTTTTCCGTTTGTATTCAATCCGATGAACACCCCTCGATGCTTCATCGACTGCAGGGTGACGTAACCTCCGAGCTTGTATTTGTGAATTTTGAAGTGGCAGTAGACGTCACCAGAACCCTAGGAAAAGCACAAGCCGATACACCAATGGTAAGCATGTTTCCACATCCAGACGAAAATGTTAATAAAATACATTAAACCTGTCCAATGTATTTTCATACGAGTGTTTCGTTTTACAATTTTCACATTTCTGAACAAGTATTCTCAACGTGGGCTGCCCTTAACCAGAAAGCAGAGTTTCTAGGTTATTTTGTGACTGACTAATGAGCTTGAAATACCTATAAAGTTTACTGCGTATTTTGATACCTAACTGTCATGGGCATCTTTGTATAGATTGTAATTTGCAATGTCTCGTATGGGCATTTGCGAACGGGATTGATATTGATATGTCGTTGATATCGTTTTCATTGGCCGTGATTTTCATCATACGAACGGGATGATGTTGAGACCTTCGACCTTTAGCACCTATCAAACAATAGCAAACGCCTTCATTTCGCGTGAGAAGCAGACCATTAATATACGAACTATATCGATTCGCGTGCCCCGTAACTTCAATCAAACGAGGCCATATGTCTTCGGAAATCGATGGATGCAGCTGCGATTAAACACAGACAAAACGAAAGATGTATATCGTAAACAAAGCTACCAACCAGGCCGTCGCACTGGCCGTCCTTAATTCTCAAGAATCGTCTCGGATCTCTCTCGCACTGAAACATTCTTACTCCTTCAGCGACTTTAATCACTCGAAAGCGAACGAACTGTTGGGACAGAAGGGATTGACCGTGGTGATGATTGGTAGCAGTGGTCTCCTCGGCAAACCGGCGACCGGTGCCAGTGACGTCACCGTTCGACGATACTGCCAGCGCTTGGGTCGGGCTTGTGTTCAGCAGGATGACAGAGTTGTGACGAAAGCATCCCTGAAATCGCGAGAAAACACACATATTTGTCATTAGATACTACCTTTTTTGCCGTACTTTGTCGACAGTGCAATTAGTTATGCTCTGCAAGAACTAGATTTGCATGAGAACAAAGAAGACACTGCATCCAAGCAAAACAAAAACCACTCTAAAGCAATAAAAAGTATAAAATTAAAACCGCAGACACTCTTGTTGTTAGTGATATGACCACTACCTTCACGTATGCAGTGAACAATCGCCCGGGAATGTTCGGCTGCCCTCTAGTGTCGGCAGCTTTCCCACTCGGATCGAAAGTAGCATGTTGCCCGGGATACTTGCTTGATTCAAACAGCGCAGTCCGATCTTGGAGGACTTTCACTTGAAATTCGCAAAACGCCCCGCCCTTGCCCTAGAAAAAAAACTTTCCCTTTGTTTCTTGGTTTAGCAAAGCTGTGACGAACAATGCGTCAAAATTCTCAATCCTTGCAATTCATTTACTACATTATAAGGCGACCAAACACACGCGTCAGGTCTGGACTGCACTGGATGGTCTGCCCACCTGGCCGAGCATGCGGTTTTGATCGAGGGCAATGTGGAAAGAGTTCTGTGCAACACTTGAGAAGACTCGAACGTTTCCTCGTCGTCGCAGCACTTCGAATGCGCCTGAACGACAAAGCAGAAAAAATGAGACCAACGGCACGTTTATCAAAATCGATGCTTTGGATTTTGTTCAAGTGACTGCCTGTGCACCTACGATTTTCCTGCTGAGGAGCTCCCACAGTGCCACTGCGCAGGTGAGAAGCACAACAGACAAGTTAAAACAAAAACCCACCACGTACGCGTAAAAGAACACAGCATTCGAGGCAAAAGATTCATGTATTTGCAACAAATTTTTGCAATCAACAAACCCTTGTTTTTGCAACCAACGTAAAACTGCAAGCAATGCAACCCTTCAACATCTTCGTCGAATCCTACCACATACGCGACAAAACTTGAATGATATTGCCACCAATGTCTCAACTAAATTTTACACGACTTAGAAAACAAGGGCACTTCTTGCCAACATGAACTGCAGCGCACATCCGAATCAGTGGTTAATCCCCGAATTGCGAGCAGCGAGAATCAGAACAATTTTAAATGCATGTTTTGTAACAGTGGTAAATAATGTTATCAACAGCGCTGTCTAAACTTTCAGAGCTTTTCCTTGAAGTTGTTTTCTTTGCACGGATTGCATTTCGTATATGATTTATCATTCCCATTATCAAACCTTTTCGTTGCTTTTGCTGCTGATGGCATTGAAAAACAGAACGTGCAAAACGTACTGTGACGAAATTTAAGCACTTGTGGCAAGAGATTCTTACACTGCGGATGAGAAGGCTCGCCCAAGGCATCTATTCCAGCATCGTGGCGCACTCGAACCGCTTTCTGCGTTGCGTGGTTGATAAGGACGACATGGTTGCCGCGCTGAAACTTCCACTTCTCAAGGTCCCACTGTGGGTGAAGACAAACAAGAAATGTTGCACATCATTTCCTCATGTTGCATCACAACAACTAATTTTCTTACCCAGAAATCTTCTTTAATCTGATCCGCTTGACTTCGGCTTCTCGTAGCTGAAATACATTTGCAATGAAAAAATGGAAAACTGAAAACGATTGTGGTGACCTACAGATTTTAAGACTAACTCAACTAATGTTTAGCGGAAAAAAAAGGTTAAAACTTTTCGGCTTTTCCACAATACAACATGAAGGTCAACGTGTTAGCGACCATGACTGCAGTCACGGAAGTGTGAGCAAGGTTTATACTACTATTAAACTTTCTAATTTTATTGAAAACTCTAGGTTGCTCTGTATTTTTTAATTAATCTTCTTCTCGCTCCTCAAAAACTCTTGCCTACTGGGCCTACGGCAGCGACGCAGCGAATCACATGAGACTTACACAGACGAACGAACCTACCCAAAAGAGCTTTGCTTTCGGTTTCAGCGTAAATTTCTCTGATTGTTTTCCCATCATCTTCTCCAACATCAAGCCATCGATTACACTCAAAAACCCATTCCTCAGATCCCACGCGATCTTCCTGTAGAAAAAGATGCTTTGTCGCGGCAACTTGTTTTTCCTTTCACATAAAAGTAAGGTTGGCCCAGTTTTCTCCAGTCACATGCAATCATGTTGCTTCAAAAATGATTCTCTTATCAAGGAGTTGAATTATGAATGATTTCCATACCAAAAACGATTGGTTTATTAAAGTGTTCCATACATTTAAGTCAAGGGCTACGTTGCGCAAAAGTTCAGCGCAGACTCCTGGGCACGACTGGTGGAATGTGCTCTGACACAGCGTTTCTCGACTGGCAGTAGGAAAAAAATTATTTGCATTCGTTAATTTTCATATGCTTATCAGGCTAATGCTTCATCTTACGGAGGAAACCTCCCATCATAAAGTCACTTATTAAAACCATTCAGACTCCGCTTCAAAAACTCATTTCCCTGTTTCTGAGATGCATTGATTTCTAAGGTAAAAAACAATGACCTAGTCTTAATGAACTCTCCAACTAATCCGTCTACTATCACTCATATCAGTCTCATTCTGTGCTACTTTACCTACCCTCTACGATCTGCCAGTCGATTAGCTGAAACCCCGACAGTTAATTTCCTTGCCTTTACGCTGTTGGGTCGGAGGTTGCTTGTCACTGTCACATGTCAGTTTACTTGTCACACTGTCAGTTTGAGTAAAAAGCATGCTACAAAGCTAAACCACGTGGCAATTACTCTGCTAGTCGTACAGTGGACGAATATTTAGAGCGTCGTTTATTATATCCGTCTACGACCTTGTTCGGAGCTACAACCTTCATGTTCAGTGTGGATGTACTGCAGTGTTGCAATGTTATCCAATGGTGTAGTGCCACGAAACAAAGGGGGAACGTTCTGTTAAAACGCATATGTAACGTTCGACAGTTCGCCCAGTTGGGATTGTTTTTTTGTTGCAAGGAACACGTCGTTCCTCTTTCAAAAGATTCGGGAAGTCAGTGTTTCCCGACTGGCACCGTTGTTCAGCATCAAGACACCACAAGGGTGGTGACGCAGCCGAATCTGGTCGCAAAGTGTTTTGCTAGGAAATCGATTTCGCGTCATTTAGGCATCTTTAGTCCTGTAAATTGCAAGCAAAACCTTACGGGTGAAATGATGAAAAAAACTAAAGCAAGAATAAATACGCAGACTGTAGTTACAAACACGCTCTAAGCCATAAAGCTGCTATCACTAAAGCCGAAAACCAATTAACGCCAACTAAAGAGCGGCTAACAGCGAGCAGCCCTAGTGAACATCACCCTTGTGGTATCTTGATGTTAAAATGTAGATATGTGCAGTCAGAATCATTGCAACGTTATGAAAGCAGTGCGTGGTAGGTTTATTCCTCGAAAGCTCAACAACAAGCCTAGAAGTTAATTGGCACCTTTGTTGTCAGCAAATTTTAACCATAGTGCAACTTTTTTAACTTTGGGTTAAATTTAGAAAATGGAGCTGAAGAAACAGGAAGGCATTTTACAATATGTTGATAAGATGGACAATTTGCAATAATTCCGTAACAAATTTTGTTCAAAGTGGCCATAAAGCGGGTGATTCAAAAAAATATCTAGGTAAAGAGAAGCCTCTGAATCAATATCATTTCATGCAAGATATCGACTCATTCAATCTTAATATCTGCGAAAAAGAATACATGATCGAATTGCCTCATGATTATATGCATGATCAGAGGCAGCCAAGATGGCCGTGGGCCCTTTGTTTAAAAAATAGTGTGCTAAATTAAGAATTAAACAAGTAGGTTTATAGTACACTCGTAAAAGCTGGCTGGTTTCGTGTTTCAATAGTATTCGGGTTCGGAAAATAGTCGATGACCGTTTTTGTTCTTCACTTTCCTTCCTTTCCAAATTCAGTGCTATTTATGCATTTCAACAAGTACTATTTGTTTAAGAAAATTCTTTTTTTCGACAACTCAGGTTTTTGAACCCAAATGTTTGACTCACTCCAATCAAAAACCTTGGCCACGCCACTGCTGGCGAAGACATAAGATTGATCATGCATAAAATGCTACCATTGTCTTCGTTCTCGATGCCGCTAGAGAATGCACATCCGTTTGTCAGTCACAAAGCAATGAGGTTGTTACTTATGCTTTTTACCAACTGCTGTGCAAAAATAGTCTTAGCGATTTTTCTAATTCAAAAAAACGCAGAGAAATCAACTGGATCTCACTGTAACACTTCGTGTTTCTGAAACGTCTTTGCAACCGCGTTTACCTCGCATATTGACTCTGAAGAAGGAGTAAGCTTCACACTAACTTTCATTTAAATGCAATAATTTTTAAGTGCATTGACCATGGGTGTAGGAGCAGGCAACATTTGTGGGTGTGCAGGATTTTTGCCCAAATTTCTGCAAACTTGCCCGAAAAAAACTCCTCTCATTATGGGTGCATTTTTTCAAATCAAATCACTTCAAGCACCATTTTTGCCCAAATTTCCCCTAACTTGCCCGAAAAAAACTAAAAAAACATGACCTCCAAAAAAAATTCGTCTGCACTTTTCTTTCGGGCGCTATTTTTGTAAAATCAAAGCATTTAAAAGTGATTTTGCGAAGGTTTTCACACATTTTGCCCAAATTTCCACAGATTTTGTCGGAATTTTACGGAGTTTTGCCCGGATTTTCACCAACCTCCTGCATCCCCGCCTCCTACACCACTGGCATTGACATTTCGGTTTTCGTAAATTCACTTAAAAACAACCTCGCTGTTGAATTATTGCAAACAGTCTTGTTGAACAAGATGTTTTTAACACAATAAGGTGTTTTCAGTTATTTTTGTAACCGTCCCTATAGCGTTGCTCCGATTTTTACCGGTCTGCAAGCAAGGGCGGCAGAACGAAGTTTTACTGGGGTTCGAATCTATGAGTACACGTCCTACATCACACTTGATTGATTCTGTGATGCAAGCGGTGATCGTTCAACCTTGCAAACACCTTGTTGCATTATAATAAATACTACGGCCAAAGCAAACGATACAACTGACATCTTGCAAACGTTTCGATAACAACTGTTATCATCTTCAGTGCATAGCAACAGTTGTTATCGAAATGATAACAGTTGTTATCGAAACGTTTGCAAGATGTCAGTTGTATCGTTTGCTTTGGCCGTAGTATTTATTATAAGGCTATTTAGCACTTCCGCTT
>JGI24158J21664_10008065_pt1 | contig 14000 bp, 10 predicted proteins | sample Ectturendosymbi3_FD_21664 | JGI IMG/M metagenome (IMG submission 21664) | reverse complement strand
ATTAATTTGGGAAATCCCCCAAAAGTATTGAGAAAGCCCCTTACCAATTAGCTGTTTTTGGCCTAACTTTTGAACCAGAAACGCTAGAAACTCAATCAAGGACTCTAAAAACGCGTATTCTACCCTAGAATCCAAAAATACTGCGAGCCAAAATATTGGCGCATGGGATCGAATGATGACGTCATATAATTAACCAAAAAATTTGCCCCTGTCATGATCCCATTGGCCCAAAACCCCCAACCAAATTTAAAACAATTTTTTTTTATTCTAAACTACACAACGCCACTAGTCATTACAGGGTTTGAACAGCTCTCTAGCTCAATCTGCTGCCGAGTTATGACTGGCCAAAGTTTTCCCTGAAAGAGCAAATTATGCCTTTTCTGAAATGTTTGGAATTAGGCCAAAAACTGGGTTTTTGACCAAAAATTTTGACTACAGATATGCTACTAGAAAGTCAATCCAAGGCTCTATAGACGCGGATTTTGACCTATTTTTCAACAAAATTTTGAGCCAAAAGCGTGGGTCAATGGGTTGGGGCCCAGGGCCGGCCAAAGGTGGCTAAAATTTCCAAAACATGTCTTCTTTGTGACGTCACCTACAGAAATCCCACCACCGAAAACGAAAAACGTTTTTTTTCGATTTTGACTACAAGACTTGCTGAATCCGCGGATGGTTTGGATTGCTCTCTAGCTCAATCGCCTGGCGAGTTATAGGATTGCAAAGCTCTGCAAGATTTGGGGCTTTCGCGGGACTGATAGGGTTTTAAACAGAAACCGATACCTACGCATTTGAATTTTTTCTTCTAAGTGTGATATCAATAAGACGTCCTTGCGATGTATAAAAATTGCAAATGCCAATTTTTCAATCAGAAAGAACTCAAAAAGACGCATCTTTTAATGACCTGACCCACCAGCGCCATCGATCGGCAGGTTATGACCTCAAAAGCCACAACAAATTTTCGGCCATCACTCGCAAAGTGATCGCGGATTTTAGCGTATCTGTTTTTTTCAAAAGCGGGTAAGTTGGTATTTCTACTTTTTTCACAGGTCACAATAACGTCAAATGGACCTCCTTGTGACGCCACACACCTATAGGCTCTAGTTCAGTGGTTCTTAACCTTTTTTACATATCTTACCCTCTTATCAAACAAGATTGCCAGATTTACCCCCAATCCACTCAATGGTGCTTATTTATTAAAAATACGAAATTAACAAACTTTTACAGTTTAAAATGTTCTATAAAAATTTATATTGGCTGCAATTTATGGTTCAGCAAATTTACCCCCTTCGAAGGTCAAATGTACCCCCCGGGGTAAATTCACCCCAGATTAAGAACCACTGTTCTAGTTGCATCAATGTTAAAAATTATATGACAGCATTTTTCTCAACTCCAGAATTCTCAGCCTTTTTTTATTGTGACGTGGTGATTCGCCACATACTTGAATTCGTAGCAGCTATAGTAGAGTGGACGTGGTCAAGCGGAGAAAACTCTATTATTGCTGTTACACGGAGGGTCGTGGGCAGGGTTGCGGAGTCGGAGTCGTAAAGAGTCGGAGGGTTTTGGGTGGAGTCGAATTTCTAACAACACTAGGAGTCGGAGTCGGATTTTTTTGTCCGACTCCGGATGTCCAATTGGATCAATTTTTACATCACAGTCCTGAGTTGGGAATTCCTGTTGAAATGGCACAACTTCTTTTGAAAGTTTTGTTGAAGCAGATTTTTTGCTGTGCACCACGGTTTCCATTTATTTTAACAGCCTATAACTTCATTACCTTTATGTTAAGGAGTCGGAGTCGGAAATTTTGGAAAGTCGTAGTTGGATATTTTACCTCCGGCTGTTCGGTACTCGTTTAATCGACTTTTTTCTAAATATTTTATCATCGTATCTGTATTTAACAATAAGCATATAGTGATCTTTGAAAATAATATTTACTGATATATGTATAAATGTTTGGAAGTAGGCTAAATGATATATATATTTTTTTAATTATGTTGTTAACCTCAAATGTACCTCTTCAGATGAGCAAATGTATCCTTAGGGGTACATGTACCCAGTGACGTAACTGACGGGGAGCAGGGGTGCGTGCCGCCCCCCCTGGCAGGCGAAATATAAAAAATGGTCCCCCTGTTAACTTGTGTTTTGGTAATTAGTATTTTTTTTATTCTTAGCAGGTTTTTGTTTTTAGCGTTTTTCAAAAATTTCTCGGAGTGTTTTCCGGTGATTTTGGGTGTCTGTACGGGCGAATCCAGTTGTTAATCGCATAACCAATTTGCCAAGATTTCTTTGTATGTGTTTATCCGGAATGTGCGATTATCCGTATAAGACAAATATCCGCAAATTTACCGCCTAGCGACAGAGGGGCCAAAATTCAGTCCCGTGGGCACGGGGAGGCTTTTTTGGATGAGCTCTCCAAACAGGGCTTCAACCCCCAAATTTCAATATGAAACACTAGAAATCAATGCAGTTTTTATCAATTCGTGTTCTGTTTTGTCCTGTCATTTATAGACAGAGCAGTACCTGCCGCTGTTACCAAGAATAACATCGCCTGATCACTTTTGGTGCATTTGTGAGGTAAGAAACGAATTTGAGACTTGCGTAAAGCGGCGCCATTCATTGCTTGGACTGTTGAGCGTGAAGCTAGCCTATGTGCCTAGTTGTATACGTCCGTAAGTCAGACTTACACTTGATCCATATATTTTGTGTAGTGATTGTTGTGAAAAAATGTATTATGGCTACCTCAGGTAGTCTCCTCATATTTTGTACTGTATAGAAGCAAGATACCTTTGGTGCTTATGACCAAAGTTACAAATTTAGCGCAGCCTGCTGTTCAGACAGCAAGATGAATTTAATAGTGTAGTAAGAAGAGTTTTTTTAGCAATCACTGCTAAGCTTGTCCCAACCGAGTAGTGCGGTTAGTGGATTACGGATGTTAACAAATGTTGCGTCCACGTACATGGGCGTCGGAGGGGGGGCAAGGGGGGACCACACATCCGTGGATTTGGAAAATTTTAGCAAAAAAGGTTGTTTTTTTAGTTTCGCGTGGGAAAAAACAAATTTTGCCACTTTGGTCCCCCCTAGTGCCCCTCCCTGGAAAGAATCCTTCCGACGTCCATGTCCACGTAGGTCCCCTTGGTCTATAGTTGTCAACATTTATAGCCTATTTGAGATACAAAATGGTATTAATCTGAACATGTGCCATGCACCAGGAAATCAACAAGTCTAAACATCAGAAAGGTTTACGCATGCGTATTTCGACCAGTTAAAGCACGATGCGCATGCTTTTCAAGCAAAATTTACTTAAAGCGCTAATGAAAGAAAACATTCATCGCGGCGCATTGTTTTGATCGGCCTCAGGTTTGTTCCTTTCATAACTGAAAGGAACAGTGCTTTCATAACTGAACGATAGGCTTGGTTCTGATTTCCTGCAAAATTTTGTTAATATTTGCGTTTCATTACAACATGTCTAAATAATCGTCGTTAATTAAATGACAATGATTAAGACCGAATTCCATTTGTTAAGCTCTATTCTGATACGTCTTGATGAAGTTGATCCTAACGTATTTATTCCACTTCGGATTATGCTAAACAACCCTAATACTGTTGCCAGCGCTGAAAGGAGCTTCAGCAAACTGAAGATGATCAAAACCTTCAACAGGTCTCATATGATAAATAGCAGACTATCCTCATTAGCCATGTCGTCAATCGAAACTTTAATGTGTGCGCTCTCTAGAATTGGAAGATGTCATAAAGCAGTGGTTCTCAACCTTTCTGGTTTGTGGTCCCCTTACAAAGACTCCCAACACTTGTGATCCCCTGCTCATCAATAGGGTTTTGCAATATCACTGCAGAGTTATTTGGTAAAGGCCTCTGCACGTGGCCCTCGGGGAACCGCTCTGTAGTCACCAATGGGAGACGAGGACTCCGGTTGAGAAACCCTGTCATAAAGGCTTTTGCATGCCAAAAGACTCGCTCCAAGTTGTTTTGATACTACCTCCAAGTGACATTGGTTATGATATTTTAATGGTTATTGTTACGTAATATTTTTCATGTGTGCTACTGTGCCACTATACAGTGATTTCTTTTGCTTTGCTGCATGACCACGCTCCGCCAGTTGAGTAGCCCTGCGAGCGATTAATTAAGGCGATAGATTAACTACAGCAACGCTTTAGAAATCTTTTTTTAGAAATCACCATTAGCAGGGGCGGGGCCCCTGTAGGGATTTTGGGGTGAGGTAAGAGATGGGCGGCTACGGCACTGTTCATGCCTATCTGTGATTGTTTGGTTTGCAGCTTCATATTTAGATAAAATTGTTTGGCATTTTTTTCTTAGTTTGCTAAATGAATGTGGTTTTATTACTGATACGGAGAGATCAATGAACTGCTCAAGAAATTCTGTTTTTGACTTACCACATTTGTTTTGTTGTTTACTCAGGCAGTGCCCAGAATCTACCCCCATCATTAAGTCAAGCATTTGGTGCTTAGAGGAAAAGTGGAATTAATTCAGGAGTTAATTGCTACGATTAAGGTGTGGTAACGAGGGGGTGAAGGGGCCACAATTCCCCCGGCGCTGAAAATTCACAATAATATCACAAGTACTCCCTTCAATACAGTACATTGGCTTCCGAAAGCCATCAGGTTCGAACACGGGGGCGCCAGACTAGCTTCTTGCCCCGGGCGTCGTCTAGCCTCGTTACGTCCCTGGGTGTGGTGGATCTTCCAGTATCATAAGCCGACCTTACCCAGTCACAAGTCACTGATGGGTATCAATTTTAAATAGAATATGTTACATGAAATTCTACTTTAAAGCCATTTACCCAATTGAAGCTCATTAAATCACCCGACAACTATTTTCTGCTTTTGTGGAATAACATATATGAATTTTTGGGAACTAATTATTGCACACCCACATGGTGGCCAATAGGCCCCCTTCGGCTAAGTTTTGCCACCCTGGCTTAAACCTCTAGTTATGCCACTGCATGCACCCCAGGCTTACAAAATTATTTAAAGGCGATGCATAGGCTACATAAAAGACTGATGGCGAGCATGCGTGTGGAACGGGGTAGCAGGAGGAGCCTTGCCCCCCACCCATAGAATCTGAAATTTGATACTTTGTTATTAAATTTTTAGTAGAAAAAAGTTGTCCCCTTAGTTTCGAGCTGCTGAAATGAAATTTCACCACTGTTGACCCCCACTGGAAACCATCTTTTTCGCCACCCTTGGAAAAATCCACTGTTGCACCCCCCTGGAAAAAATCATTCCGACGCCCATGATGGTGAGAGGATGTAGGAATCAGACCATGCAAGTGAAGCTTCATACTTCTTCATTGTAACCAACGGGAAAAATCCTTACCTCATATTCATTTGCTCTTTGCCTTGATGGATTTTCGGTGCAGCTGGACACAGAGTAGGGTGAACGGTGGGCAGTAAATCACCTATTGTTCGGTTCTTCTTTTGAGTCAGTTCTTCATAACCACTGCTAGGCCGCACTAGATCTCGGGGCAGGTGTTGAGCAGCCATTGCTGCTGTTGTTCGGTGATGATACAAGCGTGTTTAGTTCCAGTGCTCTTCGGAGTGTTCTGACTATTTGTTGTGATTATATTACTGAACACATACTGTAGGTCTAATTGTTTTTAACTGTAACAAGACACTTGATGTAAATTTCCGTTCCCTCTAAAAAGTTTAAACAGCCTGCAACACCAGTTGTTTCCCTAAATGACACAAGTGTGAAGTTGGCCGAATAATTTTAGTGCATTACATCACGACTCACTGAAGGATGAAAATGATACCCAGAAGAAAGTGAAATAATTACTCTTTTGCGCAGAAAACAAGCTAAGTTGCACTTTTCCTCATACGTATTGCATGCCAATATATCCCTACCAATTGTGTTGCAAATACACAGTTTGCTATTAAATGTTTCCGCGTTGCCTGCAATAATACCAACTGAATATTGCATTACCTTCCTAAAGACACGAGTGTTTGCCCACATATTTGATGCCTTGATTAGCGACAACCTGTATGTCTTTGTTCGATGCACATCTTCATTCAACTTTTTGTCAGCTCACTCCATCAGTCTGATGCTTTTTATACATCTCCATTTTCTCCCACTGTTTATCGACGATGTCCCAATGTACTGCTAGACATAGGTGGCAGAACCGGGAGGCCGCAGGTGGTGCAACAGTGTTTCATCTTGCTCACTCGAAACTGAGAACTCTTTTTTGCTTAAAACTTTTTAGGAAACCATGACATTTCAAATCCAGGGGAGGCTTGCCCTTCCTTTATATGCCTGTGGTTGAGGACCTTGTGTCTTAAAATACACACAACTGAGTGCTACGCGAACGCAACGTGATTTACTGCTGGAAGTACTTTGCCTGCCATGCCCTTCTGATTTTGCAGCCTGAAGTATGCCACGATACGCGTGGTAGTGAATTTTCGCTGGTCTGAATTCGATTTTGATGCAACTGCAGCAGCTAAATTGCGGAATCGTATGACGTAATAATCCATATATTTCAGTACCACAATTTCAAATTTATTTGTGATCTTGCGTCATTTTCTACAGTTTTGGATTATCAAGCCGTCTTAGCCGAGTGGCCTAAAATTTCCGTGAAAAATAAACGTACGGTATAGCGAATCACAGCACTCATGCACGGTTGTCGCATCTTCGACAATTGACAGCAATTCGCTGACCAGCATTGTTGTGAGATCATATCCGGTTTCACATCCAGTTTTCCATCATCCGCACCAACCAAGGTTAAGCATCGCATGGATCTGCAGGTTGGGCCATCCGTAACTTCCTGCTAGGGTTGGATTATCTGGATAGAGGTTAACCGAGAGTTTTTTGCTGTCCAATATCTGGATATAATTCTGTCGGTTAATAGGATAAAAAAGTATCATTACCAAGGTGTTTTACACTTAAGTTTGAATATTCTTCGTTTCCAGATACGGGCGACCTATTTTCTACTAAAACCACGTAACTGTTATTTTTACAGAAGTGTTTCCGCGTTGTAAGGTGAAGTCTGCGTTTGTGCTTCATAAGAAATGCGTTGCAGAAGCGGTAAATAATAAAAATGCATGATTTTTTTCATATACGCTCATACAGTGCATGTGTGTGTATGTACCATAAAACTGTTATGATTTTACAATCAAAGCATCACGCAAATCTCGTGAAAACAATTGTGTAACAATTGGCGGTTATTATCCGGCGGACCGGTTCGTTAAAATACAAATACACGGACATATCCGTTATCCGGATGGTGAAAATTATTGATATCCGAACTAACTCTACCCATCCGTGTGTCATAGTTAGTTGCGCGGTTAATAAAAATTTATACTTGTTTTCCAGATAAAATATACAACGCCGAAGCAATATGGCAGGTGAAAGTCAACTTGCACTTGAAGAGCGGATCACGGCAAACACGTGGATGCATGAGCACTGCAACACCGGCGACACCCCTGGATGCACAAGTGACACATTCAGGGAAACCTTCCACCAACACCCAACACGATGTTGAAACGGGAGAGAAAATTGTTTGGGACTGGGAATATGAAGGATGCATCTCGTTCAGGAGGAAGGCCATAATATTACGCAGCGAGAGAGCGGAACAGCACACAGATACACCGGATGAATTAGATATATGCATGGGGTGGAACCTTACGGCCAATCCTGTAGAACAATTTCGCTAAATTCCTGAATTTTTGTGCAAACAAGAGATCAGTGGTCCTCTACCTTTTCTTTACCACGCCTCCCTTAAATACTTTTTGCCCTTTGTTTCAAGACCCCGTTTATAAAAAAAAAAAACTTGTAAAAACAAATGTGTTTTTCGGTAAATTCACTGATCAAATTTTCAATGTTGCCCAGCGTGTCCCCTGGAAATTTACTGACACCCCGCGGGGCGGCGCGGCACCCCCCGGTTAAGAACCACTGCTATGGGTGGTGATGGGTTACACAAGGTTCTTGAAAAATCGGCCAAGAGGTTATCATGACAACACAGAATTGAACAGCACTTGTCTGGTGGGTCTCGTTCAAATTAATCTGATACAAGCGAAAAACACACTGACTGGGACAAATAAGTTTAAGGACAGTTTTTCTTAAACAGCTTTCCAGTCATTCTGTTTCAAGTGACGTGTGTAAAGGTTTTTATTAGCTCACAAAGCAACAAGCGCAAAGGTTCAAACATTCTGGGTAAAAACTAAAAAAAGAGTGCCGACCACTTTCGACGATTCGCACAAAACGTCCAGTTTACTACGATCTTTAAATTCGAACCGGGACTCAGTCTTTTCCTCGTCAGTGATGGAATGGTTGTAAAACGGATTGCTGGAGACGTTTGTTTGGTCGGAGCACGTTTCCACGAATCGAAGACGGAAAGAAATGCGAACAGCGTCCGCAAACTCACGAAGAATGTCCGAAAAATTACGAAGAGTGTCCGAAAAATCATGAAGAGCGTCCGAAACGCACCCCACTCTCGAGACAGCAGAAAAATTTACTGGCCTTTTCAGGCAACTGTTGGTAGCTCTAGGCAAGATGATATTAGAAGATTCCTTTTGATAGACAAGTATCGGGTTATTTGGATGCATCAGGAAATTTGCAACCGGAAGAGAGGGACGCGCAGTTGACAAGTCTCGCAGTCAATCAATCTACAACCAAGGGCGGATCCGGCCAGTAAGTTTAGGGGGCAATTTCAGTAACATTTGGAAGGTATGTCTCATAACGACTTCGCTACTGTAAGAGAGATGAAGTATATTTCACAACACTGCGATGATAACGTAATGGGTGACAAAATGGCCTTAGCGAATCGTGAAAAAACATTGTAAATAAAATTACTTTCGTAGGTGTGAGGGGGGCGATCGTTCCAATCGCCCCCCTTGGATCCGTCCCAGTCTGCAACTCACGCTCGGGTAGCGTGACCACCTCACGAATATTCGATTGTGGAAAAATATAAAACAAGTTCAGGAAAAGTCGACAAAATCGCTTCAAAAATTGATGCGAAACACTGGAATAAAGATCAGGACCAAGCCGCGGTGAAAGTGCCAGTATTCCCGCGGCAAGGCAGCAGACCAACGGAAATACACTTTAAAAAATCACAGCAGTTCGTTCAACCAACCGAGCTACAAGATCGAGTCGCGGAAGATGAAAGCCACGCCTGCACAAAATGCGCGCGCAATTTCCCGGCCACTTGCATGCTTTTAAACGTAAGTTCCCAGGCAACAATATTCTGCCGTTCACGACGCCTCGAGCCCCAAACCAAACGCACGACGTGGCACCGAGGTTTCGAAGAAAAACACATTCGTACTCTTGGTCTGAGCGTTATTGGTCAAGAAGAACGCACCACGCTGATCGCCCAATCGCCAACGAACGAACCGCCGTCGGCGACGACACGTCATTCCGCTGAGCTTTCTCGGTGTGCAGCAACTCGCAAGATGCACGGCCACGCATCGACCCGCGACAAGGGGCCCGAAAACCCTGTCTGGTCGGGATCAGCCTCCGGTGTGGTTTCCTGAGCCGTGATGCACGCACTTGGGCCAGGTCATGCCGCCGCAGGCCAAGCACATCACGAAGTAGAACACGACCTGAGAAGGAAAGACAGCGCGCTTGTAGCGAGGTGTTTCGCTTTGCAGACGGCCGGCACGATAACGGATGAAAGAACACTGGATGATTTTGCGTTGGATTTTTCGTCAGGAAACACAGCCAGCTTTTCGCTTCGTTATTGCTGAGTATGGACCACGTTTTGCACTTTGCTGTTTTAATCGCACTGGCATCAGCAATTTGCGACGCCACTCGACGCTGTCAAAAAGTGGCATTCAATTCGTAGCGCGGCCGCGCTGCCATCATCGAAACAATCAGGACTTGTGACAGCATAGAATTTAAACAATCACCATTTGTGATCAACACAGTAATAGAACAATCAGGACTTGTGACAACATAGTATCAAAACAATCAGCACTTGTGGCAACATACTGCCCCTTGCCCAGACAAATCGTGTTAAATAATGTACATATCGTTGCCGAAACCGCTTCCACCTCAAGCAGAGATGCGCCCAATGACCTTGGCTCTGAGCACGTCGGACCTGCGCATGCGCGGACTGGAGCACAGCTTCAGTGAAATGTGAATGCTTTTCTGTGCCATCGCTTGTTGGACCGCGACAACTGGACAAGCGCTTTTTCCCATTAAAGAGTCTCAAGGTTTCGTAGAAACAAAGCGTGTAAACGTCACAAGTGCGGATCGCGCGGCAGAAGGGTTGTCTGTGCCCCCCTCCCTCCCCCACCATATGTGGTTCGTTCAATGAAAGGTACGGTAAGACAAGCGGCGAATAGACTTATATTCGACCGTTTACCGAATTTTAACTTAATAGCGTTTTTGCGATTCTCCGACCAAGACACGTCACAGAAACCAGTATTGTATATTGTGATATCACAATGTTATATTATCGTTTGACGCAGAGTCGGAGGAATGGAGATATTTTCAGAGCATTCAACACACATTCAGAACGAATGACAATTGGTTATAGGACTACATAAGTGGTGTGTTTTATTGCTGTAGAAAAACGGCGTTTTGAGTTCTGACAAAAAGAAACTGCACGGCGTACATCTTTAGCAACAGTCGCTTTCGTCAGAAAGCACAAGGCAACGGCGTTGTTTTGACCAACACACAAACAGTCTCTTCGAACTCTGCGCGCTCGTCATCAAAAAATAACAAAACGCTCCAATCGCTTCGTTTTCTATTCGTCACCAGATGGCGCAACAACAAACCGAGCCTTACCGCGATGACAACGCATAGAATTATCGTCCATTTCACTTTCTTCAGCCACATTTTCCGCGCAATGTTCGTGCTCTGCTTCTTGAAGGTCACCGACTGCAAATGAACAAAGGAGTGAATTCCATCTCGCACGCGACCACGTGAGTAACGCTTCAGTGATTCGGCAACAGAGATCATAGACGAAATCCATTTTCGTGCGAGCGATGTTTACGAACGTACAACAACCTTAAGCTCTAGCGCAATATCATCGCCATGAAATTGCAAACGGTGAGATACAATCGAAACGAAAGCTTCCATCGAAGTTTTTCGCACACGTCACCAAAACCTTTGAGAAGCGGAACCTCGTCACGAACAATGCCGCAACAGATACGTCGCAGAAACGCAGCACCGAACGCCTTAGCGGCGGTCAGTCTGTGTGGTAACGTTGCATTCAGCAAAAACAGGTCTGGAATTTTTTTGTTTTGCAGCGAATAAAACATTTTTTTATCAAAAACATTCTGGCAGCAAGTTCGCTGTTTCCAGACACGACGTCCTCGTTACATGGATAGGTTGAAACTCGAGGGCAAGAAAACAGATTTTTATGTGTTGACCCCATTTGGTTGGACTAGAGCAGGAGTTCCCAACCTTTCTCTTACCACGTACCCCTACAGCATTTCAACAGATAAGCATGTACCCCTTCAGAATTTCGAACGATGAACATGTACCCCTAAAATTTCTCATGACAAAATATTTTATGATTATTCGTAGATAATTTAACTATAAGCATGTATTGACTTTTGAAAGTAATATTAACTGATATATCTATAAATATTTGGAAATAAATAATATGCAAATATATTATTATCTTCTGTTGCTAACCTCAAATGTACCCCTTCGGATAGGCAAATGTACCCCTGGGGGTACATGTACCCCAGGTTGGGAACCCCTAGAATAGAGCATCCAGTCGAACGCGAGTCCGTTGGAAGCGATTGCGCGGTCCATCGCAAAACGAGAGTTATAAGATCAGACGCGCGTAAAACGTCATTCACTCACCGATTCAGATAAATCTTCGGTTTTGTCCACGAGCAAGACTAGGTTTTCGCCTCGATTCGCGATGCTGTCTATGAAAGAAAACAAAGAATCGACGCATTGGTAAGGAAAAATAATTGATAAATGAAGAAAAAAAAAATTGAAAACTATAATAAACGTACATAAATAAATGCTAAAAAAATCATAATAAACGACAGCAAGCATTGAGCACGCTGTGAAAGAACAGACTGAATACGATTTCGCTGAGGCGTATGAAAGATAAACAACAGCTGGTTGCAAGCGTGGCGCAAGAGTCGATCCTTGCAGCACGCGGTTCCGTAACATAACAAGCGTTTCGATGGATGATTGTTCAGTTCGTTCAGAAGGAACGCTGCAAGCAAAGCGATGCCGCGACGCAGTTTTGGTTTATCTCATTTCATCGCTCCTTTGTTGCGCGTGCAACTGGTCGTCGAGCTTGTACAACAAAATTAGAAACATCGGAACGAAGCGAAAGACTGACAGTTAAAACTGTGCAATGAGCTGGCGATTGCTAAACGCCTAAGACTGAGGACGTTTCATGATACAATTTCATGCTCTTTTTATATTCGTGTCGCGCCTTTGACGCAGACGAAAAATAAAACGAACCAAGCAATTTTGCGGGATATTTCTGTCGAAACCGGGAGACCTTTTGGAGCAAATAACATCTTTCAAAACCTGTAAGAGCAAGTAATATGCCGTTTTGAAATGGCCAAGCCCTTTCACCTACTGTTATATAACCCCACTGTGGAGTGAGACAACAAATTGCAACACAAGCTCAAGACCAAAGAGCGTTCATAGGCGTAGCCAGGGGGTCATGCCCCCCAAAATTTTTAGAATATCTAGTCATTTTGTGCTTTGAGAGGCGGTATTTCATACAAAATATTATTGCTAGCCTAAAATCAAGAATTTTGACTACCAAACATTTTGGGCTGCCTATGCTAGTGTGGGCGTTGTTGACTCATTTGTGATGTAGCGCACGACGTGGCAGATCTGGATTCGTCGCTTAAAGGGAATTGCTCAGAAGCTCAGCAGCTATCATGAAATGCCGTGAAACACTTGTTTTCTGAAAGGCGCGGCTGAACTAAAAGTCCTGAAAAAGGTATAAAACTAAACGCATAACGCAGACAGTAAAGCCCCGCTCCATCGCTTGGGTGACACAAAACTGCGCTTCTGAAACCATGATGTCAACCAGATTGGCGCTACTGGTGATCGCACAGAGCTTCGTCAGCAAAAAGTGTATGTTCAGCTTGCATGCTTCAACTTCTGTGTAGCGGAAATGCATGTCCGCAAACAATGCTTATGTGCTCTGTTATTGATAAATCGCATCACGAACAGCAAGCAGCTTACTGATCGGAATGCATTATTATTTTTGAATTCACTCACAGCAGCCACTGCTGCCGTCATGCAGCATCAACGCCGAACACTGTCCCGGCGTGTGCTCGAAACGGATATTGAAAGCATACATACGCGCAATTTGTTTTGATTCCAACCTTCAGCAACTGGTTAGTGACGCATTTTTGTTTGTCACGCATGTCACGCGCGGTACACGTAACCAGGGCGTTTGTTGCGACGCACACGAAGGCTGCGTTGCAGTCAAACAACGTTTTATACTTGTGTCAATACATCATCAGTTTCCATCGACTGTTTTCAGCATATGAATCGCTGGCGACACGAACTGCCCGTGGTTGTTGAGCAGTGGTTACCTTTCCGGTGGTGCTGATGGTTTGAAAGGTGGTCATTTCTACTTAGCGTGCGCTATTCACGACGTCGCGCCATGACATTTTATTAACATTCCCAAACCAACCTTTAAGTTGGAATTTAACGACACAACATGCATAACGCCGTTGACGGCTGCACACAAACACACGTTCAATATTTGCTGCGTAGCGGCGATGTTTCAACTTACCCCACCTCACCTTCCCCTAACCCAGGGTGTACAACCTTTTGCTATTGCCGGCCGCACTACTTTTATTTATATGAAGTACGGCCGCCAATGAGTTGGAGTTATATTTATCAGATACGTTTCATTAAAAAAATAGGTTTTTATTCTATAACTATTTGCGACATCATCATCGCGTATTATTCTATAACTCTCTGTGACATTACCATCCAGATTGTTACGCATCGTGTCGACTGATTTTCTTGCCTTGCGTTTGTTTTGCTTCAATATACGCCAGCACGGCCGCCAAATCTTATATTTTAAAT
>JGI24158J21664_10008062_pt1 | contig 14001 bp, 4 predicted proteins | sample Ectturendosymbi3_FD_21664 | JGI IMG/M metagenome (IMG submission 21664) | reverse complement strand
GCCAACACCACCCAGACGCCAAAGAGAAAATATCAAATGAGCCAGATGCTGTCATCAAAAGAGCCACATCTGGCTCGCAAGCCATAGGTTGTCGACCCCCTGCACCACAAGTAATCAGGGCCGGATTAAGGGTACTGTAGGCCTGAAGCTGTGTACTAGAGAAGGGCCTATAATTTTAGATAGTTCATCAAATTTGATAAATGCTCAGAGATAATTCGGTGGGTACTTGTAATAAAAGCAATAAATGAAAAAAAATTGAGGGCCACATTTTTCTAGGGCCTAAGGCTATAGCCTGATTAGCCCAATTGTTAATCCGGAAATGGAAGTAGTGCACACTAACATACCAAATATTTTAGATGTCACATTACGTGTATGTATAAATTTCTCAATCTTCTGAAACTTCAGTTCACGATATTTAAATATTTGAATTAGCTAAACTTGTGCATAAATTTCACCATGAAATGTTGCCAACATCATTTAAAGACTTGTTTGAGAAAACGGCTGATGGTCATTGTCATAATACAAGATATCCAACAAACCAAAACTAGTTTATACAAGTTTCAACAAGAGCTGGTGAAAAAACAATTTCTGATCTAGGAGCTACATTTTGGGCAAATGCAGAACAACACTTCAAAGATAAATCTAGTAATGTCTTCAACAAATAATAACGAGCATTTAGGTTATTGCAATATGAATGAATGGCCGAAAAATTACTACCAGATGCATCCTGTTCAATTTTTATTAAAATATATTCACTTCATCAATCTGTCTTGTTGCTTGCGAGTTTTTGGCATGTGTTTCTAATTGCTTGTGTGGTTTGTAGTGTGGCGCTTGTTATACTGTCTAAAGGCAACTGAACTATTACTACGGTCCTGATCTCAGATCTGGTTCACTATTGCATGTGTCTTTGTTTATACAGTGCTTTCATATTACAGAAGTATTACGGAGACATTTCATTGTGCTGGGGCACTTCGACTCGATAATTGCAAGATTTTTCGGTGCCCCGGCTGCAAGGTTTCACTTTGTTTTACAGAAAACATGCAGACTCTAGTTCAGCAGTTCCCAAACTGTGGTACGCGCACCACTAGTGGAATGCAAGGCCTTCATGGTGATACGCGAATAGGCCTACTACTTCCTGTTTATCTTCACAAAAATACATCCATAGCTATGTTTTTTACTTATCTGGTTCTGTTAATTAATTCCTGAATTTTTGTGTACTTCCCTTGTTGGTTTTTAAAAATGGCAATTATAATTTTTCACAGCCATTGTCTTCATGTCACATTTGTGTCGATTCTGGTTTTCCAAACTCTTGATCGAATGATAGTTGATAGATTGAGTTTTCCTGGAGCATAGGGGTACCTGGTGACAGTATGGTTCCCACAAATGGTACATGATGAGAAAAAGTTTCAGAACCGCTGCTCTAGTTCATTAAATTGCTATTGCTAAGTTTCTCCTATGTATGTTCGCCTGTAGTGTCATTTCGTGTGTGTTGGGGCGTGTGTGCTTGCCTCGAGTGTGCTGAAGTTTCGCATGTGGTTTTACAGTATTTTGTTTTCTTTGTGTGCTAGTCCATGTCTTGTGGGCCATGTGGCTGTAATAAATACACAATATTAGTACTGTATAAATGAAACTGTACTAATGAATTGAAGGCTGCAGCCAATACACAAACAAATTTATTACCCCGCCTTTTTGTGATAATCTCTTCTGAAGAAGACTTGATCCAGATTTTGGCTTCAAATTGCCATATTTTGACTTCAAAAGCTGCTCTTGCTGCTTTTCGATTTCCTGCACAACAGGGTGAACAATAACTTAATAATTTTTTGATGACAGCACACCAATAATTTTAGACACATAGATCTCACAACAGGAGCAGGTTCTTTGAAAGCAGATGTGGCTTCTTCTGCAGACATCCTATGCAGTTGGCAGTTGAAAACGGACCTCAGATCTGCACACTGCAAAGCACTTGAAATGTGCAGTTTACTTAAATTACACACACTGTATCTATTTTGATAATCTTAACCCACCTAAAACAAGGAAAACCTATGTATGAAACTTTCAATTTATCTTTTCACCAAACCAAATTCCACAAAAAAACAATGAACCTGTCCAAATCTAGTTACTTAGCATGGCCCAGTTGCATTGTCTACAAACTTACTTTTCCAATACCACAATGCCAAGAACACAGGAACTACTTTTACACAATAACAATAAATTGTATGTTTTTTCAAACCAAGCTTCACAAATTAGACTGATGATATTCACAGACAGTTAAAAAACAACAATCTAGCAGCATAGAAAAAAACTCACTGCAAAACACCCCAAAACAACAATACTTGTTAACCGTAAGTCAGCAAACAAACACAACATAAAAAATATTACTGTATATTTTGTCTGTCCATAGCCTGATATTGTTCATCTTGCACAGGCATCTCAGTGAAATTGCCAAGTTGTTAAACAGCCAAAAAAATTATTTATATTAACACACTATGGGTCAAAATTATATTGCGTCTAATGTGTAAAAACATTTATTTTTTAGATGGAAGAGGTTGGCCTTTGTCCTTGCCTCGAAGTTTTATCCCAATTGCTCGTTCAAGTTTTCCCATGATTTGGTTATTGGGAATTGCTTTGCCACTCTCATATTCATTTACCACCTGCACTTTTTCATTTATTTTCGTTGCCAGCTCTTTTTGTGTCATATTTTTTTGTTGACGACCTTTTTGAATCAAACGTCCAACATCCAAAGACACATGCTCATGATGCAACTCTTCAGTCTCTCGATCAAGTTTGGCAGTGTTTTTACTTGTCACAGATTTCTTGTTGGTGCCAGCAGCAAACTTCTGCCTGGTTTCCACATCCTCACCACGCCTTAATGCAGCATTTACAGCTTGTTGTGATCTTGCAGCTCCTGGTGCTGGTTTTGACTTCCTTAGGTAGGTTACAGTGTCCCAGTCAGTATTGCTCTGCATTGCACAAAGTTGAAACACTTTCTAATATCTGGTATTGCTTGAAACCTAAGAAACAAATAGGCAATGATTTAAAGCAAAATAAGCTACAAACCATATAAGCACACTAATCACAAAAAAACAATGAACAAAATCCAAATTAAACAGCAGTATGCAATGCAGTAAACAGCAATCAACATATTTCACAGTAATTCTGCATCTGCAATGAAATATATCATATTTACATCAATAGAAAAGTGAAGTGAACATACAGCAGAAGCTGTTTTTTTTCGCTGAAACATTTTGGCCATTTTTCTTACAGTTGTATTTAAACTCGCCATAAAATTGTTTTTAGCCTATATTTTCAAACATTCTGACCGAAATGACTTAATTTTTTTCAGTCATTAAAAAACGTTTCGGTCTATGGCCAAAAAATTACTATAAAAACCCCCGATTAGAAGGTGCTTAATATGACCAACTTCAGACTGTGTCATTTTGTTCATAACACTTGAATGGTCACAATAACTGAAGCTGCCATTACTAGTCCTGGATCAAACACAATTAGCCACAAAATAAAAAATATCACATAACGAAAGCACATGCAGCACACAGCTAAAACCATCAGCACACACATAATCACCCTGAAACATCCAGTGCAGTGATGCACAGTGTGGAGGGAAGAAAAATATGAGATTAACGTGCTAATATTATCTGTAGTTTAGTCATACCAGATTGTACCAAATAGGTTACAAGAACTGGTTTGTTATATTAATTGTGGACATATTTAGCAACTTCCACTGCATTGACATTTCCAAAAAACAAGGGTTACATATATGTCACAGGAAACAAAGGCGCAGCACAGACAGAACTGTTAAAACATGGATTAGAGCAGGGATGTGCAACAGGCGGCCCGCGGGCCACAACCCGGCCCGCCAAGCCATTTAGTGTGGCCCTTGCCAACATTCTGATTTTTCCCCATCATGCATAAAAATCCTAATCCGACTGTTTATGTTTAAAAAGGCGCGAACATGGGTGAAAATTGTTTGCTCAACCCTTTGATTTGGGAGTGGAAGACTGTCCTGATGATCTCCAAATGGAACTCGTTGAACTGCAGGCTGGTATGGAAGCCAAGACGAAATATTCTGAAAACAGTTTGGTAGATTTTTACAAACTCTATGTGTGTGAAAAGTATCCCAATTTGTCCCGTCATGCAAAAAGAATGACCTCTTTCTTGGTAGCACCTACTTCCGCTGTGAACAATTTTTCTCCAAAATGAAGCTCACCAAAAGCAGATGTAGAAGTCAGCTGACTGATGAACATTTGACCAGTCAGTTAAGGGTGGCTACCACTTCTGTCAAAGCTGATGTTAATAAACTATGGAAGAACTCGAAATTTCAAGTGTCCCACTACAATGTTAAATAAATACAAGTTGGCATTGTGAGAATTTATTGTGTACATGAAAAAACAATTTTTCGTGTGGCCCAGCTGGATGACTGAAGTTGGCCATATGGCCCACCGACAAAAGATGTTGCACACCCCTGGATTAGAGCCTGTGTAAATGACAAAAACACACCAAAACATATAACAACATAATAACTTTGTACTCAAAAATGATGTTTTCTAACATATTGTACCAAAACATTACAATGTAAAACTAACAGGTTATTCATGATATTGTTATGACATTTATTTTTTCACTGCAGTTCACCAGATTTCATACAATTTTAATCAGATGAAACTAATTACACACAAAACTGTTGGTTATATTCAGCCATCATTTACTTCATTGACAACTTAATGAATTATATTATACTTTGTGCACATAAAGGATGATAAAGAATTTAAACACAAACGTAATTCTAATTTATTCACCAAATATAGTGCAAAGAGCACCAAATCAAAGTATTCCAGACCATCACAGTAAATAACAAAGGATCATTTCAAACTTTTATGGAACTCCATTATTTTTCACTTATTTCTGACTAATTGCTAAGTAAAAGAAGAGCAAGGCATTGCATTTCACAAACAAACATCTATGTTTTGTGAAATATCTTAAATTATCGACAACAACAAAGGAAGCACAAATGAATTGAATGTGCACAAAACACTCCTAACTGCTGCCTATATTCACCTGGTGTATTTCAACACAAAACTTAAATTTAGCAGTTGACCAACACAAACACAATACTGTTATAACACAGACTTGTGCAGTCAAACATGGTCACAATTACCTTTTGGGTGGAATTTCAAAATCTGTGAAAACTTACAAAACATTCAACATTCAATGCTGGGAGCAAAGTTAGCACCGGACAAAAATTTTTTAACATACATTTAAACCAGGCCCATGGATTTCAAACGACATATGTAGTAGAGTCCTACGCAGGTTGAATTTTTTTGTCTGCTCCCACCCCACAAATTTTAAACCTGTCCCACACCACATCCACAAGAATGAAAAATCTTTCCCACTCCCACTCCACAGACTTCTAACCTGCACCCACCCTGCAGGCCCTCCCAACCTGCTCCTGCCCTGCACTGTTTCCATCCCAAAACTACAATCTGTTACGGAAAACCACTAAAAATTCATGCATGTGTTTCATCGCTAGTGTCAATTTATTCAGTGGTTCATTTCAAAACCAGCTAAAGTCTTGAAAAACACCTAACGCTACAGGTAAAAAAGTAAGGTAAAAAAGTGAAACCTAGTCAAACTTTAGCGCTTCTTTCTCAGAGCACTTCATTCAAGGGACTCTTTTTAATTTGCTCTTCTGCAATTCACGACATGATCATTGATACCAAACCAGCTATGTCCAACCCAAATGGCTTACTGAGCCAAAAAGAATTTAACAATCTTGACCAGGGCCACACATTGAATGGCTTGCTTTGATTTCAGAAAACTAAATTTAGCTTAAATACTTGAAGTGATCGAATCCTAACTGCAATGGTAACAGACATGATAAAGTGGCACTGAGGACATCTGCATCAAAAACGTCAAGTTCAAGATTATCAAACATTATGCAGGATACTTTTACGACAGCAAAACTGAACTGGGTCACACAAAACCCTTGACCAAGTCACATGCAGCCTGAACATAGCTGTACTAAAGATTTGTTCAGTAGCAGCACTGGTTGCCATTACGCAAAACATATTTCCTGTAAGACCTCCGAGACCTGGAAACTCGAATATATGGTCTAGCCACCACTGTAAAATGTCTCTTCACCAGATATGTCAAACTCCAGGCCTGCATGCAGCCCAGTAAGCTTTTTAATATTTTGTATGTACACTATGACAGCCTGACTTTATATTTTTATAATCTCAAATTCGACATTTTCGATGCAATGGTTTTTCATGCCTGTTTATTATGTTCCACGCACTGGTAGATTTCCACATGTCCAATCACACCTGGGTGCAAAATCAATTTCTAGTTTTCTTATTGTACTTGTGTTCCTCTGCACTAAGTTGATTTCTAACTACCCTTTTCTTCCATTAGCAGTAGCACTAAATTTGCCAATGGCATCACACTTTGGGAGCGATTAAAAGTACCAGACAGCTGTTGCCATTGCAGTTTGTATTAAAATGCTCTCGGTACCTTTTAACGAAATTTGTATTTGCTAAGATGAAAGTTAGCCATTCAATGTGCGGCACAAAGATACTGACATAATTTTTGTCCCAGTAAGGCATTTTGGTTAGCATACCTACTTTACACCTTCGTACCACAAAGTCTCTGTAGCATTAATTTTTTTGCTCATGTCACTTTCACATGCATTGAGTCAACATTCAGTAACCTGCTCCAAGAATTTTTTATCCTGTGCCCGCACTGCATCAAGTTCAACCCATGCCCGCCTGCAAGCATAACTCTGTGGGTTCTCACACCCACCCTACAAATGCAGGTACCCACAACCTGCATGGCTTAACCTACCCCATGCAGGACTTTAGTACGTACAATACAACGACAGCCTGACTTTATTGTAGAACCTCAAAATCAAGGTTTTTGATGCATGTTTGTTATTGCCTGTTTATAATGTTCCACGCATTCGCAGATTTTCACGTGTCCAATCACGCCTGGGTGCAAGTCTTGATTTCTAGTTTTCTGATTTTTACTCATGTGTTCCTCTGCACTAAATTGATTTCTAACTACCCTTATTCTTCAAGTAGCAGCAGCACTAAATTTGCCAATGGCATCACACATTGCGAGTGATTAAAAGTACCATACAGCTGTTGCCATTGCAGTTAGTATTCAAATGCTCTCAGTAAATTTATAGTAAATGTGGTTTGCTAAGATAAAAGTAAGCCATTCAATGTGTGGCCTTCATGAAGACACAGACATAATTCATGGCCCAGTAATTTTAAGCCTTTTTGGTCCACTTCATCTGGCCCTGGTCCCAAACCTCTAGATCAGGGGTGGGCAACCCATGGCACGTGAGCACTTCTATCTGGCATGTGAGCGAGGCCTCGGAAACGAGATCCTCCCACCTTCAAATGAAAAAGTTAATAACTTACAAGTCGCAGTATTATCTGATGAAACTCAGTGTCCGTTTCTTCATTTTCGTTTGTTAACAATCCGTTATTTAATTTAATCTGTAATTTAAGATGCCGTATGACTACAAACAGAGCCATATCAACCACACTCCATAACCCCCAATTGGGGGGCCCACACTGCCACAGGGGCCCAAAATTCAGACCCCTCACCACAAATTTTGGTTGGCAAGCAGAAGAATTTTGTCAGATATTTTGCTGATTTTGGCATGCAAACCAAAAAACATTGCCCGCCCTTGCTTTAGATGGTAATACATTTTGCCCAAGATTTTATTGGAAACTAGGCTAGAATTCAAGTCTTTTGAGCTTTAGATCGACTTTCTAGGGCTCTGGCTTAAAATGTTCCAAAACAATAAATTAATTATCTAATTAGGGGATTAACTAATAATTTTGTTGTTTTTAAGTGCTAGCTTTTGAACCTGAAACCTCAGGAAGTCATCCAAAGTCTCAAAAGACTTGGATTTTAGCCTGGTTTCAAATGAAATCTTGATTGAAATGTACTACCATCTAGCGGTTTAGGACCAGGGCCAGATGAAATGGGCCAAAAAGTCTTAAAATTACTCTACTTATCACTCACAAAGATCCAAAACCCAAAAATTTTTTTTCATTGCAGACTCAAAAACTTGCCAAGTCTTCTGAGGGTTTGAACAGCTCTCTAGCACAATCACCTAGCAAGTCGTGCAGTTGTCGAAAGATGTNAGAAACCAGGTTTTCACCCAAGAACAACTCAGCAGTGAAGGTGTTAAGGCAGGCCTACACAACATACNGCCCGNGCGCCACATGAGGCCTGCAAAAGCTTTTCCTGCGGCCCGCGAGAGCTTTCTCAATTGNAGAAAATGTTGCGAAAGCTCGACCTCGAATAAGTAATTGTTGTTACAGAATTTCTTCCATACTACAACGAAATCTTTACATCGAAATGAAAGAGACTTCTGCCGCCCGCAGGAAATTTATGGTGATAATTTGGCCCTTCGAGTTTCTGAGTTGTGCAGGCCTGTGTTAAGGCATTAGAACTACACTGCCATAGTGGAGAACACTTCTGTAACAGAATCATAAAGAGACANCTCCAGTTAATTGCATATCGGTTAAANGCATGAACCGCTTTATTGCACAGGATTCTGCAATCCCAAACCAAAGCCGAAGTCATTCATATGCGAAGAAAGTAGTCTGGTTAATCGCATAAACTGTATATGTTAATTGCATAAACTGTATATTCGCATAGAAATGAGATTTGTATCACTTTTATCGCATATTTCACTTCAAAGAAAGGTAAAGTGCATTGCACAGACGAAAACCACGGTGGCATTAATTCGACTGTCCCTGTGGGAATGTCCAGAAAATATAGCTAACCTTCAGCCACGATGCTAGAAGCAACACCACTGTTTCAACCTCAAGCAGTGAATTTGCAGATTCAACTGATTAGACCTTAGCTTTGCTAAATAATTGGATTTTCACAACAAAAAAAGAAGTTCTAGTTTCACTACACAACTTTTGTTGTGTTCTTAATGTCACTGATTAATATCAAGGAAAAGTACATGACAGCTTTGAGACCTTAGCATGTTAACAATGAATTACACAGTTAAAAGCATGCAGAAGAATAATTGCTACACGTGCGGGAAACGTTCCATGATGGACACAGGCAATTATTACATCACACACGTAGTGTGCAGGTTAAAGATACCATGCAACGTAGCCACCTACATTAACTGTGCATCTACTCTTCAGTTGATGACCATTGGTTTTCTCAGCACTGCAGGATTTCAGAATTTCAAATATCAGAACCAATGGATTTTAGTAGCACTTTTATATTCCACAGTTCCAGAAATCACCATGTTCAGCGTCAAGCTACCACCAGATTTCAACAGTGTCAGGTGGCAAGCATATGGACAGAAATGGGGCAAGGTGTTAAACGTGCAGACATTTGTCTGATAGTACAGATAAGCGCATATATATATATATATATTCCAGTTAAACACATTATAAAAAAGCTTGGCAAATTAGCTATGCGTTTAACCAGATTTGTCTGTATATGCACAAACTGTCAGATAGATGCCACGTGATTTATTATTTATTGAGTAGAGTTTTGTGACACCATCAATAACAAAGCCACTAACGTTTAGATAAAAACACGTACAGTACTGTATTTCAAAATTATTAGAATGCACAGATTGCTGGAAACTGTAAAGAATCCAACCCATCATCTTCGATTTCACAATCTTCTGTGGCCATTATCTGGTTAACCAAGTTTTTGGCAATTACACATGGATCAGGAGGCATTTCAGCAACTAACTGTTCAAATGGCACAGATAATATGTGACGTACAACTTGCTGATTTTTCTCAATCAACTCTTTTGGATTAACAGGGGCTTGTGTAACCAATTGCTTCAGGTAATCGTATGTGATTGTGTCAGCAGGTTTAACAGAGCTAGCAGAATTTGTAGGTGGATCAGACACTACAGGGAATTCTATGTTGATTGATTCCACATCAACTGCACCACGGACTCCATCAGCACTTCCATTTTCTAATGGTAAGATAGGTGCCAAAGGTTGATTTAACTTTTCAACATTATATCCACTTCTACCTTTCAGTACCTCACAAACTGAAGAACTAGCAAACATGAGTTGGTTGATAACACTTTCAGATAATCCAAACTGATAAGTTGCTGACTGTGTTTGAACATGAACAGAGCATGGCAGCAACTGTGGAGCTATAGACTTTCGTTCAAGGATAATATGACTAACATAATGTTGAAATTCTGGAACAGCTGAGAGATGGGAGAGCATTAGCATGCTGGCAGCTGTGACAGACAGAACATTTGCCATATATTGATTTATTTCCTGGTTATTTTCAACTGACAAATCCACAACAAATCCTTGAACAGCCAAAACCACACGGCACAGCTCAACAATAATATCAGGAGACATAACAGACAAGCAAAGAACCGACAGACATTTGTATGTGCTAATAAGATTGTCAGAACTACTGTCTGTGAAGCAAAAGCTTTCATACAACCAATGGCAAATATTTGGAAGCTGTCTGTCCAAAAACTCAGCTTCTTGTTTTGTAATATTTGAAGATATAAGTCCCATTTCATCTATACCTGACAGAGTGTCAACAAGTTTCAACTTACCACAGTTTCGATTTTTGTCAAACAAAACCATAACAACATCTTGGGCAAGCACTCTTTCCTCAGGTCTATTTTGTTGAGAGATTTTCAAAAGTGGTTCTAGTAAACTTGTAGAAATAAGTGAAAAGCTTGTTGTTTGGTATGATTTAGAGATCTGTTGCAAACAGTGTAATAGCAAACTCACAAATTTCACATCAGCAGCACTAAGCTCCTTACCATCCCCAAGGTCTGCCATATTTTCAACAGCCTTATTCACATAACAGGTCATTGCTTCAAGTTTTTGGTAGTCAGGAATTACAGATGACAAAACCCCTGCAGTCTCAACAACAGCATTCTGAAAAATCTCTTCATGGGGCTTTTCAGCAGCAATTCTTAAATGGTGAGAAAGTCGATTGAAAACATCAATTACTGAAGGTCCAATAGCAGTAGATGCAGGAATAGGAGCAACAGCACATAACACCTTCAATAAGCTGGCTTTGATAAGATGATCATCACTGCTATGGGTGTCAATGTGGTCTAAAAGCATTTTAACAACCATATGGCTATACTGTGGTTGTACTGAAAACATAATAATTTTGAAAGATTTAATTGCGAATGAGTTATCAGGAGCCCAAAGTCCATGATTATCCATATGATCTAAAGCAGGAGATATTGCAGCAGGAACATTAGCAAAACTAGCTCGCGACAGGAGTTCTCTTAAAGACTCATCAGCAAGTGCAGAAGGTTGACCCAGTTCCACTGCAATTGACTGTTCAACTTCTGCAACATCTATTTCACTTGCATTTTGCATGCTATACAAGAGTGATGAAATAATTTTGTCCATATGCTGTTTTTCCCAAATGTTCACCTGCAATTCATCACTCACTGTTTTGCGAATAATCCCTCGTAAACCCCGAACCCCACAAAATTGTACTTTACGCTGAACTTCAATGCGTTTCTCATTACAATGGCACATAGCACTAAATTTGGATACAAAAAAATCATATTGTCGATGGTAAGAGGCAGTGACTTCTTCAATCTTAGAAAACTTTTCAAATGAATTAGTCCCCAGCTCTTGATAATCATAATTATCAGACTCAAGTAATACTTGAACCATTTTCAGCACACTTTCTACAAACAGATTTATTTGCTGGGCATGACAAGCAAGCAGCAACTGGTTTAATGCTTCCATAGCAACAAACACATAGGCCTTTCGCCGCCTCGCAATATCCCTTGTTAGTCTTCTAGCCAAATAGTCACCAATTCTATCTAACTTTTCCGGAGCAGACACAGCGTAGTATGTTAGTTTTTCCATTTCACTACGAATCAATCCATCTTCTGGAGCTGATGGGTAGATGTTATCCACAAGGCGCTTGTACCTCGGTCTGCAAGCAGGGCAGCAGGCACAATTTACCATTGTTTTACTTTTATGTATGAACTGCTCACACACAAGAACAAACACTATTGAATAGAAAAAAACTTAAATCGTGTAAACAATACCAATACAGAAAAATCAGAAATCTTACAATAGAGAAAAAATCTTGCTTTTCCTAAACATAATCTGAAACCACTTTTACATCTTAAAGTTGAACAGCTGACATAATCATCAAACAGTGCACTGATTATATCTGCTGAAAAATTGACACCAATAGTCAAAAACCAATTATGGCAAGAACAAGCCAATTAGAAAGTATAACCAAATCATCTTTTCAGAATCACGCCGTTTGAAAATACACTTGTAATAGCTAGCCTAAGGCAATCATCCTTGAACTATATTGCCACTGCAACATTATAAACCTATTACTACTACATTACTGAAAACAAAGTCCACTATGCATGGATAAGGTGACTTCAGCAAACAAGCAAGACTGGCAGATTCATAGCTGGTTAGCCGACACCCTATTTTGAAAGAACATGCAAAAGAACCTGATTCAGTATACCAGGCATTTAAAATCAGTAGTGGTTAATATGCCGTTAATGGCAAAAGCACTGCTTGAGTTATTTTGCTATTAGAAGCAGATTGGTTTACATCAGAGGTCTCAAACTCAAATTGCTCCGTGGGCCAAATGAGGACTTACAAGGTAACTCGTGGGCTGCATTATGACACTAACACTACAATAGCGGTACCTTTCACATCTTATTTCTTGCGAAAGCTATCATGAGTTATAGGCAAATCATTTCTAGCCATCTCTACGTTCGTATTAATCAAATCTAACCGTCTAAGGAACTTGTTCACTTGCTAGCTGAGTACTTTTAAACACCGGTGAATAAACTAACATAAATGTTATTCATTTCATTCATTTTCATGCCCGCTTTTCCTTTAGGGAGGGTTGCGAGGTCAACATCCGTAGGAGAGCATGGAATATCTCACGGTCAACAGCAATTTCAGATAGTTCTGCTTGCTCCACACCAAGATGGGACCAAGAAAAGTCGGAGATGCAGTTACTCCACCTAAGCCTGGGACGACATCTGGGTTGCTTTCCCATGGGTTTAGCCAGCAGGACTTGCCTCACTAGTCTTTCGTTGCGCATCCTCCATGGATACATGGCCGCACTAACGTAGATGTGTTCAATCAATTAGAAGTGGTTAGATATTCAGGCTTCTGCGAATTTTACAGCTGCGCACTTTGTTGCGAACTGTCACACCAGGCGTTTAACGAGAGGGGCACAATGCCCCGGGCGCCGAATCACTGCGGGATGCCGAAAAGTCGCAACAATGTCGCAATTTTTTTTCAATGCAGTACATTGACAATTTAGGTTCAAGTATGGAGGCGCCAACTTGTTTCTTGCCCCGGGTGCAAGCTAACCTCGGTACACCGATTTGTCACACCGTGGACTCTCCACAAAAAGCCAATTTTTGGTACTTGCAACTGAGTTAATATTCTTTCAGTCATAACCCAAGATTCATGACCACAGGCAAGGATCGAAACAAACATCAATTTGAAGACTGAAAGCTTTGCTGTATTTGAAAGCTCCCGTTTTCTGGCCACAGAACGACAAACTCACACAGAACTGTGTTAGCTTCACCAATTCATGTATCAATCTCCTGGCGCTTCGCCTTCCGTTACTCATCAATACCACACTCCTAGGTACTTGAAATTCTCCACCTGCTGCAGTGTATACTGCTGCTCACTTGCCGCATACACTGCCTTGGGTTTGTAGACAGACATAGCACCTCCCTATTTATAGTGCTGATTTTCATTTTGGCACACAGCAGAAAACCAATCGAGTGCATGCTGATGACTTTTGAGAAGATGCTAGCAGTACCAAATAGTCTGCAAAAAGTAAACGGTTGATCCTGCAGCTCCCGACTGTGACACCCTCATCAATTCAGTTGTGACTGTCTATCCAATTCATGTAGACCAGTTCTCAACCCCGGTTCTGAGGGCCGCATTCGACTCCAGGCACCCTCTGTGCAGCCTTCAG
>JGI24158J21664_10008061_pt1 | contig 14001 bp, 6 predicted proteins | sample Ectturendosymbi3_FD_21664 | JGI IMG/M metagenome (IMG submission 21664) | reverse complement strand
GTACCTAGAACTCCGAAGGTTTCGAAATCGACATCACTGGAGCTCAAGGTATATTTTCTCCCGGAGTTCTAGTGTTAAACTTTATCAACAGTAGTTGCAGTTTTGCATGTTCATATATACCTGTTTGAAAGTTGAAACCAGTGTGAACATGCAAAAGGAAATATGCGGAAAACGGGAAAATTTCACGTGAGAAAACAGTGGAAAACAATAAAATATATGCAATTGTGTTAAGGTTTCAAGTAATTGAAATCTAGCCACCAGTTATCGAAGTATGACTGGATAAACTTCTCAAGCAAACAAAGAAGTTTTTACTTTACAAGATCATCCCGCGGGCCGCATTCAACCTTGCAACGGGCCGGTTTTGGCCCGCGGGCCGTATGTTTGACACCCCTGCTATAGACAATAGGATCAAGAAATTTAATTCTCATTTATCAACCAACTTAAAATCATTCACCTTGTGGCTGCAAAAATGTCATCAAATCTTTGCTTAACAGCTTTTCCTTCGCTTAAAGGCCAGTTTGCTTCTTCTTGGTGACAAAATATAACATTATCCAAAACAGCCTTTGAAACTCCAAGCGTAGAAACCATTTCCTTGTTCAACTCTGCACATTTTGATGTAATAGAAAGAGTCTCACCATTCCTAAAATATCAATAAATCTGTTGAGCAACTGCACATATTGCCTCATGAATGTTTAGTCCAGTGGTTTTTAACCTTTTCTCTACCAAGCATCCCTTAAAACCTTCGATCCAAATGTATGATATATTTGTTCTTCAAAATCACGCATTGAGCCACTATTTCCACTTTGCAACCACATAACTCTCCAGGCAATTGTGCTAGAGAGCTGTTTAAACTCTCAAAAGATGTGGCAGGTTTTCTAGATTGCATTGAAAAAAAACTTGGAAATTTTTGGATTTTGTTTTTTTGATGGGTGACATCATAAGTGGGGTAGAATTTTGACCATTTTGGTTCAGGTTATATGGCCCTGGGAACCAACTGCTAGATGGAATGTTTTGACTGAAGTTTTTATTGGAAACTAGGCTGTAATCTGAGTCTTTTGAGCCATTGATTGGCTTTTTAGCATTTCTGGTTCATAAGTTATGGCCTAAAAATACCAAAAATGGATAATTATTCAATGAGGGGATTAATTAATTCATTTGTTGTTTTTAGGCCGCAACTTTTGAAGCCCCTTTCAGATTGATTGCAAAAAAAACATTTGAAAACTTTCCAAGTTGTGGAGCGCATAAGGAATCACAGCCCCTAGGAAAAGCGTGGCCAAACCTGGTTAAGAACCACTGGTTTAGTCTAAGTGTCTCAAACACGTAACCCACACCCACAAGGGCATTTTGTGTGGCCCGTGATGATTTTTGGAAATTTTCAAATAATTAACATTTAAGCTATTTAGTTTATTCACTGGTGTTCAAAAGTGCTCTGCCAGTGAGTGAACAAGCTCATTTCAAAGGAATGTAGAGATGGCTAGAAATGATTTGCCTGTAACCTTTAGCAGGAAATAAGATAAATAAGCTGTTTTCAGTAAAGTTCGGGTACCATTATTGTTGCATTATCATCATAATGCGGCCCTCAGGTAGTCATAATGCGGTCCACAGGTTACATCATATGTCATCATTTGGTCCTCAGAACAATGAGTTTGAGACCCCAGTTTAGTCCCAAATGAAAAGTACCATTTTCATCAACTACGCAAATAGGTTAAAACAACCTACAATCGTTATATAACTGAAAACATCTGGCCATAAAAAAAAACATACCTTTCCTTGGTAATCACACCATCCAAGGTTTTGAACTGAATTGTTTTGGCTTTTTGAGTCGCCTGCAAGCTCCGTACCACCTGGATAGATTGGCCTTTCAAATTGAGGCAGTGGAGGCGGACCTTAACAACAACCATAAGCTATAAAGCAACTTTAAAAATAACATTAGTTGAAAAAAATTTATAGAGAACATATCTAAATTGTTTTTTAGGGCAGACTGTGCTTTAGTTTGCTTGACATATTAACACTTGGGCCATTTTGGTGGTCCTTGGGCCATTTTGGCTCATGTTACCTAGCCTAGGGCCCAACTGCTAGGCCAAAGTATTTCGCCGAAGTTTTCATTGGAAACTAGGCTCGAGTCTTTTGAGCCTTTGATCCACTTTTTGGCGTTTCTGGTTCAAAAGTTATGGTCTAAAATAAACAAATTATCTAAGTATGGGATTATCAAATAATTTGTTTACTTTAGATCATAACTTTTGAACTCAAAACCCTAGCAGGTCATCCAACGTACCAAATAACTTGGATTGTAGCCTAGTTTCCAATAAAAAATTCAGCAAAATACTACCATCTAACAGTTTGGGACCACGGCCAAGTGAAGTGGGCCAAGGTAGCCTAAAAGTCCTCCACATGTAACGTCACAAAAAATCTGCAACCCCCAACCCAAAAAACGTTTTTTCATTGCAAACTACCAGACTTGCCTAATCTTTTGAGCCTTTGAACAGCTCTCTACAGCTTTTGGTGCCGGAGTTATGCTCGTGCAAAGCCACGTGCGATCTGGTTGTTTTGATGCAAAAATGCTCGAAACATACCAGACATGAAAGAGTTAAGCACATGAAAAAAAGATACATATTAATGTGAACTATTACATTTTAGGAATATTGCATGAATCAACATAAAATCACTTCCAAAATGTACAGTGCAGCATACTATGTAATCTTCATGGCTAAAAATGTGCTATCCTAGGAGGGAGTGAATCATGACTTCAACCTTACAAGAAGCAAGAACTTGTCAGGATGACAAAAATGAAATCCCAATGTTTTGGAAAAATATAAGCAAAGTCTTTTCAGGGCTTGTAACATTGCCATGATTACAAATGCATCAGAATAATTTCATGCAGGAGTGCAACATTTTCTGTGAATTTTAGTTGCACATGAAACTGGCATTATCTTTGCTCTGGTACATACATTATGCCACAATGGACACGCTCTTGAGAACTTCTCATTCATTGTTGCGTAACTAATATCACAGAGCAACAACAATAATAACAGCCAGAATGAGAGCAAGTGGACATTTCAGTGACACAAGCCTCAACTGGTTGCATTCAGTCAGTATTAATCGCATGAGCCCGAGTGACGCTATTGACCTGCAGCTGTACCTGAACTTACACTATCTACACTCGGTTCCATCTACCTAAATCGCGGTGTCAATATGTCATTTCCATAACCCAAAACATAGTACAGGAAATAAGAAAAGACTACGGAGCGAAAGGAATGCAAGAAGCGAAACTGCAAACACTGCTACGTCACTGCAAATCAGATTTGTGCACTCCAAGTGTTTGGTCATGTGGGGTAAGTGCATTACTGGATTTTTACATCCCTGCTTTCATGTGAAAATTTTAGGCCAACATATATCACCAACTTATGTAAAATATTCGTGAAACAGAGGGCAGTAGCATAATAACTTACACATCAAACACAAAGTGCAACAAAGCTACCTGAGCACGAACTTCACTTTCATGGGCAAGCTTGGGATCATGAACAAATGCACCACCTTTAGTGTTGAGAGGGTGCACACCAGTTGTAGCATATTTCAAGCATTCAATAATTGTCTACAAAAAAAAACAGTCATGAAGCATAAAGTAACTAGTCTCCACACATGTAGAGAGTTTGAATCAATCAGCAAAAATTTTAATGGGAAATCAATATCAGCTGCAGTTTTAAAAATACTGACTAGAAATGCTATCACATGAACTTCTCAATATCATTTACCAAACAATTTAACACTTTGCCATCCAGCTGCTTTTGAGGATTTTTGAAAAAAACACCTTAACGCATGTGGTTTTGCGTGGGAATATCTCCACTCTTAAACGGGTTATGGACCTGGTCGAAGTGTCAAAAGACGCGGCAAGTCTTCTAGTCTACACTCGAAAAAAAAATTTTTTTGCTTGGGGGTTACAGGATTTTTGTCAGTGACGTCATAAGTGGAGGACTTTTAGGCCACCTTGGCCCACTTTGCCTGGCCCTGGGCGCCAACCGTTAGGTGGTAGTATTGCGTTAAAGTTTTTACTGGAAACTAGACTAAAATCTGACTCTTTTGATACTTTGGACAACTTGTTAAGGATTCGAGTTCAAAAGTTATGACCTTAAAACAGTAACTGATCCACTAATGGGATAATTAATTATTCTGTTTATTTTAAATCATAACTTTTAATTCAGAAATGCTAGACTTTCAATCAAGGCCTGAAAAGACTCTGATTTTAGCCTAGTTTCTATTGAAAACTTGAGTGAAATCCTTCCGTCTAGTGGTTGGGCCCAGGGTCAGGTAACCTGCACCAAAATGGCCAAAAACCTACCCACTTATGATGTCACCCACAAAAAAAAACAGAAACCAAAAACCAAAAAAAAAAATTTTTCATTGCAAAATAGAAGTCTCGGCAAGTCTTTTGATGGTTTGAACAGCTCACTAGCACAATCAATGTGCGAATTATGGTGTTGCAAAGACTAGGTCAATATTGGGAAATTATACCTTATAGTGTAACTCAGCTGACAGCAAAAGTGCTAAAGGGCACCTAATTTTCTTTTGACTTTAATGGCACTTTTTGGACAATAGCCGACTTTAAAAAATCTTGGAGGGATTACTACTTTTCACACTTCAACACCCACACAAGCCTACATTATGGCTCAAACATATTCAGCTATAACTTACAAATCAATAGAGCTCCAGAGCTATTTGAACCCTTTAACATTTGTAAGTCTTCTAGTTTCTATTTTTAAGAAATGGGAAGTTTTAGGTTTGACCTTTTTTTGGTGTGATGTCACAACTGGAAGAGTGAAACAATTTGAGGATGACGTCAACAGGCCTGAAGAAAAAAGTTGAAATTTTCAAAATAAACTAGGGGAAAATCTGCATCTTTGGAGCCCTTGATTAGCCATCTACTGTGAGTGGTGGCAAGTTATGGTTAAAAGTTGACAAAATTAGTTAATCCCCTAATCATCAAAAATCAACCTGATCATCAAAAATCAAGACCATTAAGGCTTAACAGGCAAACACAAAGGTTTTAATTCTAACAGTTTCGTCCTGAAAATTTCAGGTAAAGCAAGCATGAACTCTGTGGGATACGCAGTGACACAACCAGCAACTATCATACAAGTAATACTTTTTCAAAAATGGCAAGTCTCACCAATGATTGCACAAAATACAATGACTTGTTTCTAGTCTTTTCTTTTTCAGTCATTGATCTGATTTTTTTAAAAGACCAAAACAAATTAAGTAAATTTGTTGATACTATTCAAAAACATTGACTAATGAATACTGTTCGAGGCAGGTTTAACTGATTTAAATCACAATTTACATCAAGCAACAAAAATCATGATTTAAAATCAAGCAATAAAAATCATGTCATTTTAGAGCTTTGATTGATATCTATGACGCATAAAATTAGCATTCTAACAGGTTTTCACATAGATTATATACATTATTAGTGTAAAAGGCAAAGAGTTCTAATGACAACACAAGTCAAAACCACTTTAAGTTTTATCAACCATTGCAACTGTGAGCTCACTGATTTTATGCCATTTAAATACAGTAATGACATGTGGACTGAAACCACTAATCCTTGCAGATTCAGAAGTCATAACTGCTAGAATGCCACGAGTTTGAAAGTGTAGACGGGCATAAAATGAAAGTTGCGTTTCAATTCCATCATATATGAAGGCTTTTGACTACAAACCTAGTAATAGAATATACTTTTGATTCATGAATCAGGTATATTATTATTACAGACAAATCTGGTTAATCGCATAGCCAATTTGCCAAGCTTTTTCATGCATTTCATCGGAATATGCGATTATCCGCATCAAACAAATGTCCACAATTTTACCGCCCTACTCAACTTCTGTCCACATGCTTGCTACCTGACACTGTTGGTATATTATAGCTTGACACCGAACGTGGAGATTTCTAGAAATGTGGGATACAAAAGTGCTTCTAGATGTTCTAAAAATCCCTTGCTCCTAATACAGTATTTTAAATTCTGAAATCCTTCAGCGTTTAGCAAACCAGCGGTCATTCAGTTGAAACGTAAATTCGAAGTTGTTGTGGGCCTGCATGTTGTCTTAAGCGTGCGCAATGCGTGTGTGATGTAATAATCACTTGTATCAATCGTGGAAAGTTTCCCCCACTCGCGGCCATTCTTCTGCGTGCTTTGGACTGTGCAATGCAGTTGTGAACATGATTACGTCTCACAGCTGTCGTGTACGAAGATTTGTAGAACTGCGGGATAAATGTTTCTAGAAGTTCTAAAACTCTCTTGGTCCTGATACAGCTGGGCGCTGTACGTAAAGACTTAACTGATTTGTTAGCCTGTGGCATCACGAAGCTTTTATAACCCAATGACACTTGTTACGCATCATTTGGTTGGGGAATTCACCAAATGAATCGTATTGATGTGAAAAAAACAGAAAGAGTGAGGCCAAACAAGTAATGAAGTTGAAACAGTGCACTGTCTGAGGTGGAACGCACGGCATAATTCTGCATTTTAAACTGCTAGACACGGCATAATTCCACATTTTAAACTGTGAAGTGTACTGTGCATAGTGCTTCGGAAATGTAGCAGTCGTCAAATGAAAGTAAAACTCGAAGTTGGTGTACAGTAGCCTACAGGTGCACCATTTTTTAATTTAAGATATCTTGTGCAAAGGAGTTAAGCATAGTTGCATGCATCAGGTCCTTATCCAATGCCATAAAATAAACTTTAAAAGTGCTGCTTCGGGGACAAAGCTTCACACCTGTAGCTATAAGACACAACCAGACAGCCCTGTAATGTGATTGTACTGGAGCCTGGCAGTTGAATGCGCAGTGTTGATGTTGGCACGTCGATGACGGGAGTCGTTTCAGCAACAGTCGCTTAATCGGATTAATGGCACCACAGGTTTTCACACTATCTGAGCAGTGCGCTTAACACTCCTTTAAAGTGAACTATGCGATTAAGCGTTGTAAGTTTACAAATGTATGGTACATTTCTATGCGAATAACCGATTTATGCAAATAACTGGTATGCGATTAACCGGACTATTTTCTTCACGTGTGAACAGCTTTGGTTTGGGATTCTAAAATCCTATGCGATGAAGTGGTGTATGCGTGTAACCAGTATACAATTAGCCGAAGTCGTCTGTATAGGTTTTTAACATTTTATGCATGTATGCCATGAGTGTCAGCAAAATTACTAAACTGGCGGTTTCAATATTAGTAATTCAGTAACTACTTCATTTCATACACCAGTACTGGTGTTATGGACTTTTTTGCATTAAGGAATATTGCGTAAGCGCAAATAAGTTTGAATGAATGTTCAGCTATTTCTAGTCAGAGTTGATTGATTTAAATCAGTGATAAAATCAAAAAAATCAAGCAAAAATTCATGTGCAGTTTTGAAGCTTTCTGTGATTTGTATGACACATTTAATTGGTATTCTAATCGGTTTCACTTATTATTAAAGAAGGCAGAGACTTATGACAACACAAGTTATAAAAGCAATTAAAGTTTTATCAATCATAGCAACTGTGAGATGCTATGTCAACTACTGGTAACTGCAAAAATGATATGTAGGTTGAAATCATTAACATTTGCAGACTCAGAACTGTCAGAATGTCACAAGTTTGAAAGTGCAGGCTAGCATAAAGCAGGCCTGTAGCCAGGTTTTTTAGGTTGGAGAGGGCAAGATTTTTGTTTTTATTATGGTATATGTTTAAAACAAACTTCTGGGCACAACAAAATTTGGGGGGCACAAAAAGATAGGGACACTACTTCTGAATGCCCCCAGCCTCCCCGTGGCTACAAGCCTGGTATAAAATAAAAGTTACATCTAAATTTCAGCAAATATTGTAGGCTGTTGACTGCAGAATTAGTTTTGGAACATATTTTTGATTCATATTTATAAAAACACATATATTATAGGTATTTAGCATTTGATGCCTGTGAGTTAAACTTCTGCAGAAGCTGAACTAGTGAAAGCTGAATTACAATAATCAATTTTGACAATAGACTTCGCACCAAAGACTGGCAAGCATGTATTTTTGTACAAGCTTTTTAACATGCCATAAGTGTTAATGAACTGATAGTTGGAGTATTATCATTCCAATAAGTACTTCATTTTGCAAACCAGTACTGGTATTACTGATTTGCTTTGAGCGTGATGCATAAGTGCAAAGTAAGTTTGAATTAAAGTTCAGTTGAATTCTAGTTGCTGTACTACAAGAAGCACAACAAAGTTACATTAAAACAAACTCTTTAAAATTAGAAATTACAAGTGTCAGGTGGCCACCCTCTACACAACAAATAAGAAAAATCATAAAATTCTGATTTAAATCAACAAAATCTGATTTTTTGAAAAAAATCATGATTGATTTTTATCAACCCTGGTTCCAGCGAGTTTTAATACTACTATTATGGGATATTGACTAAAATGTCTTGGCAAAAAAATCACAACTTGTTTCGTTCTTGTTTTTCCAAACAGAAATTTAGACAAATATTCTAGATATCTTGATGGAGTTGTGCTGAAAATTTCAGGCAAATCAATTATGAATTGCGCATGTTATTTAGTTTCGCATCAAGCAACTGAATGCAAGTTCACAAGCAACAAATTCATGCCTGATAAAAGTGTCAGAACTTTTTTCCTTTTAACACCTCCATTGCCAGGACAGTTCGAATGAACCTTGGTTTCTAGCATCACTTAACTCCATAACATGCCAGACGATTGAGCTGGAGAGCTGTTCATATCCTCAAAAGATGTGGCAATTCTTCTAGTTTGCAATGAAAAAAATTTTTTGTTTTTTGTGGGTGACGAGCCCTTGATTGGCGTTCGGCTTTCTAGTGTTTCTGGTTCAAAAGTAATGGCTTAAAAACAACATATTAACATGTTCAGTGCCAGCGTATGAATATATCGTACTAGGAAATCAGCCTACAATCAAGCAGCTTCATCTGACTTAGCAATGGGATACCTCCTCAGCCTATGAGCCTAGTGAGCAAGAGAGCTGTTCAAGCCCTCAAGGGACTTGGCAAGTCTTCGACTCTGCAATGAAAAAAATTTTTGGTTTTGGGTATCACGTTTTCACAGTGGTCTTAGAAGTGAGGTAGGTTTTTGGACATTTTGGCTCATGTTACCTGGCCTAAGGCCCAACCGTTAGACATAAGTATTTCGCTCAAGTTTTCATTGGAAACTAGGCTAAAATCTGAGTTTTATAAGGCTTGATCAACTTCCTAACATTTCTGGTTCAAAAGTTATGGTCTAAAACAAACAAAATAAGTAATGATCTAATTATTAGTGGATTAATTACTAATTTTGTTGTTTTTAGGTCATACGTTTTGAACACCAAACCGCAGCAAGTCATCCAAAGCATCAACAACTCAGATTTTAGCCTAGTTTTCAATAAAAACTTCAGTGAAATCCAACATCTATCCGTTTGGGCTAGGGACAGATGAAGTGGACCAAAAAGACTTAAAACTACCTTGCTATGACACCACTCATAAAAGATCCAAAACCAAAAAAATTTTTGTCTTTGCAGACTTGCCGAGTCTTTTGAGGGTTTGAATAGCTTTCTGGTGCAATTGGCCAAGGAGCTATATCTTTGCTAAGACACGTGAAAACTGCTTGATTGTAGGCTGATTTCCGAGTATGACATTAGCATAAGCTGGCAGTGAACTTGTTAATTTCAAATAATTGACCTCTTCATAGCACTTGGTTGAAAAATACCTTCAGTCTATTTATTTACAAGGAAGAAATACAATATTATCACAAATTTTGTCAACTATGAAAAGTATCAAATGAATCAGTTATAATTATACAGTACATGTGACTTCTAATGAAGTGATTATGCAATATTTTAATTCTCCAGCAGTTTGGACCGAGGGCAGGGGTGGGCAACCCCTGGCACGCGAACACTTCTATCCGGCACGTGAGCGAGGCCTCGGAAACGAGATCCTCCCCCCTTCAAATAAAAAGGTTAACTTACAAGTCGCAATATTATTTGATGAAACTCGGTGTCTGTTTCTTCATTTTCGTTTGTTAACAATCTGTTATTGAATTTAACTCTTAGGCTATGTGCTTTTGATGCCATATGGCGACAAACAGAGCCGTATCAGGCGCACTCCATACCCCCAATTGGTGGAGGGCCCACGCTGCCACAGGGGCCCAAAATTCAGACCCCTCACCACAAATATTGGTTGGCACACGAAATAATTTTGTCATTGATTTAACCGATTCCGGCATGCAAATCGAATAAGGTTACCCGCACCTGGCCTAAGACCAGATGAAGTGGGCCGAAAAGCCTAAAACAACTCCACTCACTCACAATAAACTCGAAACCCCCGAATTTTTTTTCAACGCAGACGCGAAGACTTGGCAAATGTTTGAGGGTTTGAACAGCTCTCTAACGCAATCATCAGTGGAGATATTCCCGTGCAAAAACACATGCCAACTGCTGGATTTTAGCCCCAGCCTACCATAACATGTTAAAGACTAGAAATCGACTGATAAATTTTGTGATGTTGCCAAAGTATCATACTGGCAAAATTCTGCTGATATACAGTATATCGGCAATATTGCACCGAAATACAGTCGCAATTATTGCTCATAAAAGCTGCTACGGTAATTTTCTGCGCGTAGTGTTCGGAAACCCAAGTTGCTACTTCATCTCTGATTAATTAACATAAATTCTCTGTACTGTTCCTTATGACACGCTGCCCTCCAACTGCATCAAGTAGTGCACAATATTTAGACCACTCCGCAATTGTCCCAATAAACTAGTCCATAATGTAATATTCTCTCAGGTTTTTGCAGGGTAAGCAAATTCCCCTAGGGCTGCTGCCCACGCAACCTTCCCACAGGAAAAGCAGGCATGAAAATGTATGATGACAAGTTCCTTAGAAGGCTAGAATTGATTAATACAAACATAAAGACCACTAGAAATGATTTGCCTATAATTCATGATGCCTTTCTCTGGAAATAAGATGTAAAAGCTGTTTCTAATAATTTCAAATACTGCCACTGTTGCATTAGCGTCATAATGCTGCCCGTAGGTCACCTTATAAGTTCTTATGTGGCAGAGCAATTTGAGTTTGAGACCATTGTACTAATATCTCATACACCAGCATCGAAGGTATTAAAGGTAAAATCCACCTGGCGCTGAAGGTGTTAGTAGTGTCTAGCACTGCCTGAGTAGCAGACTCCAAAACACGTGTGTTCAACGCACAGACCAACATAGATTTAGGTTATTGCTGGGTGCATTTTTGGCAAGGCAGTGATGTGGTTGTTTTGTAATAATTGTATGCAACGTTAACATCTTCGCTGCCAGTAGTTTTGGGTAAATTTCCAGTTTCTAACATGGTTTAGCAACTCCTTGACTCGCAAGCCAATTGTGTTAGAGAGCTGTTTAAACCCTAAAAAGACTTAGTCAAGTCTGCACTGAAACAACAAATTTTTAGTTTTGGGTTTCAAGTTTTTTGTGACATCATAAGTGGGTTGGGTTTTTGGGCATTTTGGTTCCAGTTACCTGGACCTAGGCCTAAACCGCTAGATGAAAGTATTTCACTAAAGTTTTTATTAGAAACTAGGCTAGAACCCAAGTCTTTTAAGTATTTGACTGACTTCCTAGGGTTCTGGGTTGAAAAACTCTAGAAATCTCTGTGTTCGGTGAAAAGCTACAAGATACCAACAATGTCAGGCAGCACACATGTGGACAGGAGTAAGGCAGTAAAATTGTGGATATTTGTTTGATAGGATAATCACATATTCTGGTTAAACTCATAAAAAAACCTTAGCAAATTGGTTATGCGATTAACTGGATTTGTTGGTGTTTGCTATAGAGAAAAATGCCACAAATAAGATGTACATACACAAAAAATAAGGACTTCACAACTATGCTGTTTAATTTGCAGTCACAATCATACCGTTTTTCCTGCTCCATTTGGACCAACAAGCAAGGTCAAGGGGTGCTGAAATTGTATGACATGCTGATCATCAGGACTGAAGGATCTAATACCCCTTATGGACATTGCCTCCACCACAGCCATTTTGTAAGGTAATCATTCATATACAAGTGATACTCAAGTCTACAATAATTGTTCACAAAGCTAAGTAAACAAAATCATCATGTTAGCAACAATGAGTTCACACAAAACACATTCACAATTTTAACTACAGCAATTCACATTGAAAAATGCGCTTACAACAATAATGATTGAAATGCACATCACAACAGGAGGATGCACTACAAAAGTGTTCTCAACCAAAACAGAGTTCATTTCTGAATGTTACTGAAGGCATGGCTACCAATTATTACATATGGCAGGATAATTACAAGAATATTTCAAACCACAAATCAGTACACCAAGTGGTGCCCAAGTGAACTGCATTGTCTAAAAAGCATGAGTGTTGGTGCTAGCAGCAATATGGATCAATCAGTTTTGGATGCATAAATCAGGTGGAGTTGCAACAGTCTTTGTACACTATGATGCTCTGAATTCAGAGAAGCACACATCGCAGTATGCTATGGTACATTTGAGCATGTTTCCTCCAGCCTGCAGCAGACTTCCATAATGAATCTTGGATTCAAACCGGCAGTTGCTCGATCAGTGCTGTATTAATAACCACCGCGACCACGTCCTCCACGCCCAGCTCTCCCCCTACCCCTGAAATCTCCACGTCCACCACGAGCAAACCCAGGTCCACCCCCTCTTGGTCCCCTGCCAAATCCACCACTTCCCCTACCTCTATCAAAACCACCACCAAAACCACCTCCACGGCCACCACGTCCAACAGGGCCACCGAACCCACCCCTACCTCTAGAACCACCACCCCGGCCACCAAACCCACTGAACTGATCCATGCCATATCCATCATCAAAACTATCATCACAGAATCCAGGATCATAATTTTGAATTGGGCCTTTTGGAGGAATGTTCTGAAGCAGTTCTAAGATACTTTTCACACATGCTGACACAACACTGCTGGAGCCCATTACAGAACAGACTCGGTCAGTGGAGCCAGGACAGCACTCCTGGTCAACTTTGATTGTAGCACCTGTTTTTTCACGAAGTTCTTTAATTGTGTATCCTTTAAGACCTATTATTCCACCAGCTTGGCTTTGATGGACAAGAAGGCGTAAACTCATTGATTCCGATCCGTCCCTTCTGCGAAATGTATTACCTTCATTTATGGAAGGCAGAATGCGTTCCACTATTGCTGAACAACTTTCCACTGAACCATGAACCTGAAGAACCCTTTCTTCTGCATTATTATCTTGCACATGAATTTGAGCTTGGAAAGTATCCCGCAAATTTTTGATATTTGAACCACCTTTGCCTATAATGCCACCAGCACTTCTAGATGGGATCAAACAGCGTAGTTCCACATCCTCATCACGCGATCGTCGCTGGCGTTTTGCAGGGCTATAGTTTTCATTATCTTTTTGCAAATCTTCATGGCTTCGTTTGAAGTTGCCTTCAGAGCTATACTCTCTTTCTTGGCTTTCACCATTTCCAGCACTAGAATAATCACCAGCACCGCCATCATCACCGTAGCCATAATCTTGTTGATATTGAGCCATTTTCAAGCACAGTTATGAAATGAAGATTCTGTTCAACTAAACCTACAGCTTTAAAAAATAATAAAGCAATTATTAGACACAGCAAAATTGTTAGAGAATACACATGCAAAATGTTATTAACAAAAGTTTCATATCATACCATGAACTGCATATGTTGAATATGACTTTTAGTCTGTATTCCAACTAAATCAACAGAATGTTTAACACTTTGGCTGCCGGGTTAATTCAAGCGGTTCGCAAAAAGCAGCTGATTCGCACGTGGCTTTGCGGATGAATATCTCCGTTCCTGTTCGCTCTAGCGAATCGGCGAATATCTCAAAAAACGTGGCCAGTCTAGTAGATTAGACTCGAAAAAAATATTTTTGCTTGGGGGGTGCAGGTTGTCTGTGAGTGACGTCATAAGTGGAGGACTTTTAGG
>JGI24158J21664_10008060_pt1 | contig 14002 bp, 12 predicted proteins | sample Ectturendosymbi3_FD_21664 | JGI IMG/M metagenome (IMG submission 21664) | reverse complement strand
TTTTATCCTAAACAACATTGCTTAGAAATGAATTCTGCTGATGATCAATTTCAACCTTTTTTCACCTAAAGTGTTTTCACGTTTTTGGCTAAAGATTGAATCCTATGAATACCATTTCAAACACAGCGGGCGTTGGACACATGTGTGAAAGCGAACAAAAGATTATCAACTAATCTTGCAAATGTTTTTTCCAACCCCCTTATCGTTTAAATGCTTCAGACAACTTCAACCTAATCAGTGTGTTCATTATTTTATCTAAAGCAGTGATTCTCAACGTGGTCCAGGTGGGCCACGTGGTCCCCAGAGAGTTCCATAAATTCTTGATAAAACGTTCCTGGAAATTGTAACCTTTACTGCACAACAAATTATTTAGGACAAAGTGATCCATCGGATATTTTTGAAAAGATTGTCCCCGGGAAAACGAGGTTGAGAACCACTGATTGAAAACGACTGAATCGATTTTCTCGTTATTTGTGCTGCTTTCCCGCAAAAGGAGGGATATATATGGCGAGATGCAGGCATTGTGCTTTTTGTGTTTGTTTATTTATAGCTTTTATTAGCGCTGATGTGCTTACTTTTGAAGTAGATTTTCAAAGTTTTTTTTACATTGTTTATTTGACAGAATCAATCAAGTTTATCGTCAATTTTGCCCGTGTCTACATAAAATTTTAAGCCTTTTTTCCCAAACTTTCAAAATGGCAAATTCGTCTAAAAGTTCGTTTTTGCCAGTTTGAATGTAACCACGCCTTTGTTCAGCCACACCTTTGTTTTTAAAGCTATCATTTACAGAAAGGTTCGTAATCTTTCTCTGTTTCAGCGGTTTAGGGGGTCAAAAAGGCGCCCCCTGCAGAAACTTTAAATTGGCGAAGACCATGCAATAACCCTGACTGAATTCATGCTTTATTCATACTTTACTTTGCGGTTACTGGCCGCATGCTGTCCAGAAGAGCCATGAATCTTGGCATTGCACCTGAAAGTATTAAACTACTGTAAAACCTCTATTTGAGCGCCACCTCTAATAGAACGCCGCAATAAAGGACGGGTTGAAAAATAGAGCGCCACCCTCTGATTGAACGCCACTTTGATGAATTCTTCTATTTTGGAAATAGTTACGGCTGAAATCTCCTTTCTACAGTGTTTCTCCAAAAATAAGACCTTCCCTAAAAATAAGACCTAGCCTGAATTTCTTGATATTGATATTGATGCGGAAAATATTGAAAATGACGAGGACGGCTTCAACAGCGACCTGTCACTTGATTTTCACCACCAGTGAATCTGTAATTACTTACCAGTAATCACCCTGCATTCGTGTCTTTTGCTAATTATGTAAATGTGTTAGATGTTTTTTCTTTTCATTAATAAATTTTATCTCAAAATTCTGACCAGCTAGTCGAAAAACAGAGCGTCAACCTCTAATTGAACGCCACCTCTAATAGTGTAGAACGCCACTATAAAGGAAGGGTTGAAAAATAGAGCGCCATGGCGGTGAAATAAAGGTTTTACGGTATATAGGAAATCGTGTCTCTGTCAGGGTAGCCACGGGCCGCACACCAACCATCTAACATTGTACGAAAAAAATTAGCATACACATATGACGTTGCTCAATGTCACAAGTACTCATTATTTCACTGTGTCAGTTCTTGCTCATAAACAAGGAAGACCTTAATTACAACGGTTTCCCTTCACCTCGCGAGCTTCTGAGTTTCAGTACACGCATGAATAGAATTGATCCCTGAAGCAATTAGACCTGGATTTACAACATTTTATTTCTCTCACTTTTAGACAGCTTACTTCAGAAATTAATATAACATTAATATAGTTGGTCCTTAAAACGTGCATCCTTACAATTCCGTGACTTACCTTCGTTGATTCGGAGTTTTAGTTCTCTCACATATTTCCACGGCATCCATAACAACCATTGCCATATCATTTTGAATCTCAACAATCTGGCGCAGAGATTTGCTTTCTACACAGTTTGTAGAGATATGCAGAGAGCAAAAACTCAATTATGATATGTCGGGCAAACATAAACCTTACACAACTACTGTGTGTATATGACACATTTTTGAAAAGGTGGTGTGCATACGTCATATAATAAAAGACACCGGGTTGCTTCTCATAGATGTTTAACCCGTTAAACGTTTGCGTTAAACAGTCTTTTCAGAGTAAAACGAAACAGTGGAAATAATTTTAACAATATTTCGTGTAGCTGACGACAATTATTGGAAGCGAGAGTTACAGTTGGCTTGAGATGAAGATTGTAAGCTCTGCAACGTTCAAGTTGGCGAGCCAAACTTCATGTGCTTTAAGAATAGCCTACATTGTTTTGCCACTAAACCAGGAGCTTTCACACGCGACTTACAAGGCTTGTTGTGATAAGGCACGTGTGATGTAACTCGCGAAAGTGCGACACCACTTACTGCAAACACTCAAAGCGCGAAGTATTGCGTTTTACACTCAGTTGCCACAACAAGCAAAACTGCCATAATCCAGTGCTCCGTTCCGTCAGCTGACAGCGAGCCCAGTTCGCTGAATCAGAACGCATCACAATGCGGCCTGCGACATTACAGAACGCACGTTTTTAGGAAAGCGGTGTTTGCAAAGAGGATCAAGGCGACTTAAGCAACAAAATGTCTGCCCCTGCTGACAGGTAACGAACGTTTCAATCGCCTCACGGACTCACCGACTTTTTCGAGTGTTTTCACACCACGCCAGTTTAAAACTAGCGCTAAGGAATTGACACACGCTGTTGGACCGGGTTATGGCAAGTGCTGATCAAAGAACGCCTTTGGGTCGTACCACGGTTCGTCACGGCTTCAACCCTGTAAGCGGTAACGACCCACAATGGGCGTAAAAGCATCCTAAGCAAATAATGAATCAGGCCAAGTGCCATCACGCATTTGGGATCGGCTTGTGTGGGGGCAATTTTCTCCTCACAGACTAATTTAACTTCAGCCGTTTTCCGCATTGCTTTGTATCATTAGTCAGGTACAAATAACAGGCAATGGCGTGGAGCCAGTGTTTTCCACTGTCGATTGAATGCAATGTTAAACAAACAAGTTTTATGAAAACAGGGATCAAAAGTGGTTTAGTTTTTTACCGTAGTGTGCACGCTTATTTGGGTTGTCGTGGTGTGTTTTTGCAAAGAATGTTTTCGAAGCGCTTGTGCCAATCTTTTTTCGGTACAGCTTTTCAAAAAACTTGAAACTAACTACGAAAAAGTACTGACAACTCCTGAAGGCTTGGCTTCATGAAAAAACTGTTCTCGTTGGTTGTACTGGAAGATTTGGAAAAAAAGAAAAAATTTAAGTTTTGAAGCGTTGTTATGTCATTAAAGAAACACTAACTCAAAAACCCATAGTTAAAATGATTTTTTTAAACTCATTATCACTGGGGTGGACAGGCCGTAAGTATCGTTTCTTAAGTCTTCGATATGATCCGACTGGGAATTGAACCAGCCTACCATCATCTGTGGTGCGAGCTCTATCTCACTTGACCACTTAAGCAGTTACGAAAAATATTATATCATTTATTAAATCTGTGGTGGTTGAGTGATTTTTGTGCAAATAAGTCATCTTGCAAAAGTACTAGAATACTATAATCCTGTAAGTCAAGACTTGTGAATTTCATAAATATGGCACTGAAGTTCAATGCGACTCTTGAAAACATGTGAACTTAATCACATTTTTGAAACTATCATAAACTCATAACTTGTTTCTAAAAACTTGTTCGTGATGAAGCTCTTGGCAACTCAACATTTACTTAGCGCTGGTTCTTCAACTTATTCAAGACACTGAGATCCACAACTTTTATCTGTGCATTCAACGCACCATCGTAATTGGAAAAATGAAATATTAAATCCTCCGATCATTGGAATATAACAGTGGTGGCCAAACTGCGGCTCGCGAGCCGCATGAAGCTCTTCGAATCTTTGTATGTGGCTCTTTGAGCTTTCCGAAAAATTATATATTTGTTTTTTATTTTATATTTCTATTGCGAAATGGTACTGTGGTAACTAACGTGTCGTACAATATTACTTTTGCAAGTTGTTCCAAAATGATTTATGATGTCACAGAAGCGTATATTACAAACAATAAATCCGTGTTTTTAGATTTTTATGTTGCGGCTCTTTGTAACTTGTGTATTACGATATACGGCTGATATATAGAGCAGGTTCGGCCACTCTTGGTATACAATCTATCAACACACAAAGTAAAACATGCTTCGGACAAGCCGAATCCCTGAGAGACTGAATCACTGAGCCCCTGGAATTTGATCGAACCCAGGTTAAGAAGCATTGGCCTAAACATTGGATAGCGGGAAGCGATATCTTCGTGAACCGCAAGTAGTTTCAGGCACTTTCCTACAGACCCGTAGCCACGGGGGTGGCATCCGGGGGCAGCATCCCCCCAATTTGTTTTGTTCCCCCCCCATTTTTGTTGTGTTCAGAAAAATTTATTAAGAACATGAAATAAAAACGAAATTTTTTCCCCAAAAAAATGTATTTTGCCCCACCCCCCAGCCTTAAAACCTGGCTACGGACCTGCTTTGCTAGCGATAGTTCTTGCCATGGCGTAACATGAACGTTCTTTCTTTGCTTTATCCAGTCCTTATGCAGTGCAGTTGTTTGATGCAACCTGGTGCAATGTATTTGTTTCGCCAGAAGTCCAAGCCCCCTTCTACAACAATGGCTACAGCGGATGGGCCGTAAATCGCAGCCGTTACCTCGGACCCAGCATTCGCGTCCACGACCATCATTCTCTGGCCTTGGATCTGTTGCAAAGCCTCGACGGCTTCCTGTTCGTACTGGGCGCAGATGGAAAAGTGATCTACATGTCTGAAACAGCGTCGTCGCACCTTGGACTTTCGCAGGTGGGTATTTTGCCGATCATCCTTTTTTTTAATCTTCTATGAATAGTTTCCAGAAATAAACGAGTGGATGATGAGCACGGGATTGATTTCCAGAGACTTTTGCATCAGTGCTTCGTCGCTTGTCAGCTGAGTTTTCCTCATGATTGTCGGATACATTGCGGTAATAGCCTAGTTCCACCGACCTTGTTTGGTTCCAATAAGATGTTACATTTACTAATCACTTTTTCTCAAAAAATTAATGTAAACGTGGATGCAAGTACAAAATCACCAAATTCCCGTCAATCAACCACCTAACATAAGTTCTCCAACACTCACTCTCCATCATTCGCAGTTGCCCGAGCCGTTTTTCCAGCAGTGCTTCCTAACCTGCATCCGCTTGCAACCCACTTTTGCGCAGATTTTTTTCTAGCTCCCATTTCTCGATTTAGTCAATGGAAAGTAGGTCAATGTTTAAGAAACGTTACAGTTAAATGCCGGAAGATATTTTGAAGGAGCTTTGTTTCAACAAAATTATATTTTGTCACGTCACAGCGACGTATTTATTAAACATTCGAAACAAGGTGAAGACTTGCGAAGCAGTGCATGCAATTTACCACAAACCATCCTTGTGCTTGCACATCACAATACAACCTTTGATGACACGGTAGCAGTTACGACCTTAGGAGCAGAAAATAACTGCATTCAAAACTTTGCAAGTGCAGATAAAATGCTGGAAATCGAGAAGCATTTCTGCTTTTGTTATGCTTGGTGTTAACCCACTACGGCATTTGTATGTTGCACATTCGAAAACGCGAAGAAAAGAAAACAGTATTTCATCACCACCAGTATTTCTACAGATAACTAGTTTATCTCACTATCGTCGATAACCTTGCAGGTGGAATTGACGGGCAACAGCATCTACGAATACATTCACCCCGGGGACCACGATGAGATGAAAGCAGTGCTGACAGCCCCACCTCCCCCACCAAGTGCGGTAAGAAATTTTGGCATGTTTTTTTAATCTCCCCCACAGTTTAAATTATTTTCGTGGAAAGAGAACGATGTCATTAAGTTGTATTTGGGTATGCGAAAAATCAAAAGCTTGCAAAACTCCATACTCAGGCATGATCACAAAAAAGCAACAAAACAACAAGTAAATCTCAGTACATTTTTATGTGTATATTTCTTTCATTCATGAAATCACGCAAATGAAAAATAGAATACGACGTAAAAATCGTTTTTGCAGAATCCCGCTTATCCTCAAATTTGCCCTGAATATGAAACCGAACGATGTTTCTTCACGAGGATGAAATGCGTGCTGGCCAAGCGGAACGCAGGTTTAACAAGTGGTGGTTACAAGGTTCGTGCTGCGAACATATAAAAGGGCACCTCACCCTTTGCCAGTTTTGCAGTTGAAGATCAAAAACGTTCCAACCAGAACATTGCTCTATGTTTAATCAAGCTGTAATTTTGAGCTTTGAGACGAATCAATGTGATTGTTGGTGAAGTTTGCAAAAAAACGTTTGGTGATGATGTGGGTTGCGTTTATTTGCAGCGAAAATCAATGAACAACTTCAAAGAAAACATCTTTCAATAATATTCGTGTAAATTACAAAATTGGTGCCGTTCATTAATTATGGTTTGAAATCAAACAGTCGTTTTGCAGAAATTGTTACCTTATGAAACCACATTTCCTACGCAGCGTTAAACTGACTCTAGGAAGTAAGAACTATTTGAATAAAAGGAAAACAAAAATGGGTATTTGGATTTTATGTTATTTTGCAGTTACAAAGATGAGTTGACCGATATGGCCAAAACCTTCATGAACCTTCTTTGCAGGTAATACACTGTACCGGATATATAAAAGTCCGATACTTTTTGTTCGACCATTATGATGCAACAGCACCAGGTTGTTACCAGAATGTGGGTGTGATGGTCGTTGGCCAATCGTTTCCTGCCACGTCAGTAACGGACATCAAACTATGTTCCAACATGTTTATGTTTCGTGCTAGCCTGGATCTCAAGCTTATCTTTTTGGATCAACAGTGAGCAAACGTTTGATACATTTATGGACTATTTCTATTCTAAATTAACTGAATATGTGTTGTGATTGGGATTAATTGGGAAGTATATTAAAAACGTTGGACTTAATTCAAAACTTTGCAGGGAGAAGATGCACCTGCGTTTTCATGAAAAGTGCATGCACATACTTTCGAAATTACAGACATTTTGACCTTTTATAGTTAAAGCAATGGTGATCATTAATGTAAACCGGAATACTCTTTTATGTTAACATCTCAGAACATTCACAAAAAGCACTTTCCTAATGGCACACTTTGTTACGATTTGGCGAGGATCAAAGAATCCCCTGCTTGCTTGTTTAGAAAAAAACGCAAGAAACCACGGTAGGTAAAGACTAAAAACTAAAACAAAATTGAAACTCTTTCACAGCTCCCAAGAGTCGGTATTCACATCAGGTTTCAAATTTTGAAATTTTCTGCAAACTACAGTATTTTGAAAGCTTGCGTAAAGACATTCGAAAATTTGGCATAATGCAGTAATATTTGAAAATTTCTGACAACTGCACTGGTCTTAAAAGTAACTAAAGAGTTAGTATTTTTTTTCAAATTAAGCATTTTGCGATAAAGTGCAGCATTTTATACACAGCAATGAGCGGCTAAAGTCATTACTGTGATCGATTGAAGTCATAACTGTAACTTCATCGCAATCCAGAAGGCATTACAGCATGTCCTTGCTTCCCACAAACTGTTTGTCAGCGTAAAAATACGATATTTTATTTGTCATAATTTGACAATATGTTCAAAGTCTCTTCGATAATTACTTGAAAGGAATTTTTTTATTTCGTTTGTTACCTTTGCATACTTCTAAATTTTAGATTTGTTTGAAATGCAGAGTTTGCGTATTTGCAGAGTTGCCGACTTACTGGGTTTTGAACCACAGGATTTACTTGACAAGACCCTCTACCATTACGTCCACGCCTCGGATATCCATCACCTGAGAGATGCTCATCAGAAACGTAAGGTTGAGTTTCAGGAACTGACATCGTGTTTTGCATCTGCAATTCAGTGAACTTAGGTGCGATGACATTGATGGAAACAGTGGTTGGGATGATGCATTGCACTCAAATTGTGGCACATAGCAAACTGCTTTATTCTGTTTGGTGCAAAGATAAAAGCATTTTGAACAACAGAAATGTTGTTGTATCGCTTTCAAAATACAGTGCATCCTTTTTGCACTGGACTTTGAAGCAAGCCATGCAAAAACACCAAAAAGAATTAGGCTGCTGTTGACGTCAACACATTGCCAAATACTTCACCTAGATAGTTCAAAACCAATTGAAATCGTTCAGAATAGATTGTCCAAATCTAAATGCTTCACTTGCATGGTCCAAATTCAATGTCTCACACAGATGGTTTAAAACTGAATGGTTCACTGGTATGGGTATAAACTATAAATGAACGAAGTAATTAAAGCATTTTGGTTGTGACTATGCCAAATTTCTTGGATTTTTTTCACGAAAAAAGGAACACCAAATTTTTCTTTTGCTTTAATCCTCCTTGGATGCAAACATAATCATTTGAAACCAAATTGCACAGTTTTTCTGCAGATTACTATTTTTACTAGACACTGGCATGATCTATTGACGGAAATTTTGTAAGTAGGTGATAAATTTATCTTTACATTGAAACACTTTTTTTATTCAGTGAAAGGCTCTACGCCACCAAGCAAGTTTTAACTATACATGTGAAAAACACAGTTTTCTGTTATACAATAATAAGCATGAAATATCACGTCTAGCTAGATTTATTGAGTGAATTCAGTGGATATGTAGCACTGAAGCAGGTCGAATGTTCTCTATGCAGTTCTAAACAAAGGACAAGTAAGGACGAAATATTACCGATTCATGACCAGGAACGGGGGATGGGTGTGGCTTCAAAGTCACGTGACCATTGTGCACAACAGTCGATCTTCCAGACCGCATTGCATTGTCAGCGTCAATTACGTCATCAGGTTTGTAAACTCAGAGTCTGTGTTTGCGAGAAGAAAACAGAAATATTTTCTGATTCAAAATGGCCGTGATCTGACGCACAGTGACACCTACTGCCAAGACCTATCTTCCGATGGCTAGTTTGTTGCCTTTTCCCTTTTCACGATTCCGAAAACAAATAAACCGCAAATCGATCGGGAAAACATACAAATAAGGATTATGAATGTACTATTACGCTTCGAGGATGAAATCGACAGCCGAGGCTGCATGGGATCGATAGCAAATGTTTTATCAAATCTTACAAAAAATAAACCAAATGAGCAACTGTGGTAATTTCATAGAATCCTTTTTGCAAGCAATCTTGCATTGAAGCTTTGATTGGTGCCAAAATTGATGGTATCATACACTTTCAAGTAGGTCTGTAGCCGGGTTTTAAGGTTTGAGGGGGAAAAACAAATTTTAGGGGTATAACTTTTGTTTTTAATATTGGTTTGAAACAAACTGTATAAAACATTTTCTGGACACAACAAACTTTATGGGGAGGCACAAATCAACGTTTGGGGGGCACTGAGCCCTAATGCTCTCGCGTGGCTACGGGCCTGCTTCCAAGTGTACAAATAACCTTGAAAACGTCTGCCTGAAATTTTCGAAATTCTGAGTCGAATAAATGAAGTTGCACAGCAGCCTTAGAAACGATTAAATTACGCTACTGGTCAAAAAACAACAAGTGCAGAGAGCTGTTGTAGTTTTTGCGTATTTGTGGAACACCTTATGGAATATGCTAATTAAAATTAAAACTAAGTAAATCTGATTATTTTACAGCAATGTTGAGGCTGAAAACGTTGTGATGTCAATGGAGCAGATCGAACCATCGAAAGTTCCTCACTTTCCAAACAAGGCATCGAATTCCGATCGTGGACGAAAGAAACGATCCAGAATTTCCTCCAGTTCCGTGCATCAGAACAACCTGAGCAGATCGCAAAACAGCAAACACTTCAAGACGAAATTGCGCAGCTATCGGGCCATCGCTTCCGATGGAACAGATTCTGCTGCCCCAAGTCTGTCTCCTACAGGAGCTGTTGCTGCAAAAAGTCCATCGTGGAGAAAGCACAACTGTGAAAAGTGTCAAGAACCTGTGACAAAACGCAGTCGTTTTTCAAATGAACGCGGAAGCGAAATCAAAACTGACTTTTCTCCATCACCGTTGGTTTCACCCAAAGACACGAAAATGTACGATTTTGCAAAGGCACCGAACCCTGACTGTCGTCAAACTCCGTGGTATTCCAACGACGACAGAAAAATCAAACTTTCGTCTCACGAACGCCACCTACCGGACCCTGGAAATTTTCCATCGTACCACCATCACGTGCTGTATCACTATCACCATCACCACCATCACGGCATAACCGCTGAACATCACCACCACGTGGCTGGTATGCATCACAATGTGCTCTACGATCCCATGGCTCATCCTTACTGTGGCTTTCTGCCAAGTCAGAATTCAGCTAGTGAGTACTGTTGTCAAGCGTGAATAGAATGCTAGAGCAGGTTTCAGTCAATGAAAAAAGGTCTTAAATCTTATGGTTTTCTGATTAAACTTTTGCAATATGTTAAAGTTATTTAAAAATAATGTAATGATTCACTCGGAAGTTATGTTGCCCATTTGGTGTAGACAAGTTTTTGAGCGCTCTGTATGGTTAGATTTTAGGGACCAAATTAAAACCCCGGAATCTTTGACTCACCCATTCCGAGATATTTCAGGAACCTTTGACAAAATCAGAACAGTACACACATAATCTGCAGTAACCGCATTTCTTTATATCATTTAATACATAAGCTGGAGGTCATCAAGAGTTTTGAGAAATCACGTTCAGCGTCAACTGATGTAGGTTTGGTGGTTTTAAGTTCTTCAACTTTTCTGTGTTATCTAATCTTTTTTGCTAAACTTGAATGACTGCATTTTTTTCTGTACCACCAGGTTAATGTGGTAGAGACGACATCTAGGCAAAGACTCGCTGACTTCCACTAGAAATCCGCGTTCAGCAGCTGCTATTCTACACAAAAACAGGGCAACCAGTTAAAGTACAATAATATATTTTAAGATTATCGAATATAACTAAAGCACTAAATAACTTCCAAAATCGCTGGAGCTGGTGAAAAGTCACTAGGAGTGGCAACACGTCTGGTTGTAGCATGTGTTATTCTTCAAATGAACTGTTACAAAACTGAGACCATTGTGATGCTGCCATCCCTTTATGCTCAAGACAGAGATTTTGGTTTGTAAAACTGCTCTAAACTATAAACCAGGCATAGGTAACCTGGGGCCTGCGGGCCAGATGCGGCCCGCGTGAACATTTATATGGCCTACATCAGATTTTTCATTACCCAACTTACAATAGATCAAAAGACTTTGTCAAAACGAAACATCAACAAAGTTGATGACAGATGTCAGTGAGAAGCTTTCGATGTTAATTTCACCAGAAGGATGCATCTAGCCGGCATCTACAGCGGTACCGTTTTTCATCTAGACCTAAGATTACAACTTCTGTTTTACAGACACATATTCGTTAAAATTGCCGTTTACATATGATGGCAAAAATTCAACAAAAATTCTGGTCTATGATAAGCTTCATCTTATTCAAAAAGTTAATAATGCAAAAAACAAATTCAAAACCCTGGAATACTAACGTGGGTCTGGATGACCCGGGTCAAATGAATTCACTCACGTTAAACTACGTAAGCGGGNGTCGGCGCGCTTTCAACTCTTCAGTAGCTTCATTTTTTGTGTGACTTGTAAATANGTGCGCTTTCTGTCATCCACGCTCTTCTAGATTTTGCAAGGGAGCGAGTTCGTCACGAGTTCGGGTCACGCTGACCCGACGTTATGGTCAGTGTGAGGTGGCAATGGGCACGCTGGACCCACGTTATGGCTAATCGGGGTAGAGCGCCAGGTGGCTGGAAAAAGCTGAAACTCACTCAGCATACGGTCGTGTTAGCAGTATTCAAAAGAAGTTGTTCACGCCCATAATTTTTGTTTTTATGAGTAATTCAATTTAGGCATTTATGACACCTTCACTATATTTGGTCTACTTACTTTTCATCAAAAATCGTATGATATTAGAGTATAAAACTTTGTTAGTGCTCAAACTGCTCAGTGAGATTTATATTTTCAGTGTAGTTTTTGTGATCAACCGCAGTTGAAGGAAAATAAATTTTTTTTATTTTTGAAAACCGGGTCATTCACACCCGACGCTAGTATAAACGTAACAAAAACCCAAGGTTGGTACACTTGGGTTCAGAAACAGTTTTTTTCAATTGAAGAACTTACGTGTAATGCTTCAGAAAACAAAGCAAACTGTCGACTACAAAGTCTAAGTCTTCGTATTGCTTTACGCAAAAAGGTAAGGCTCTTCTGCAAAACGTTTTTGACAAAACACAATCGTTCAAAAACTTATAAAAACTCAACAACGTGTTTAGACGCGTGGAACCACCATCACACGTCATCAACAACGACGAAGCGTTTCCATGACGACGAAGACAACCCGAGAACCTCTGCCAGTCGAGCAGCAAGGGACGGTTTGCAAAACACTGCAAAGAACAAAGAAGATTTGCGCCTGACGAAAGCTCACCGTTCAGAGATTACGAAAGTTCACGAATTGAAATCCAGCAATCACCAGCAGAGCAAACACCATGTCTTGCGCAAGGAAGAAATCACCTCGACGTCATGTCGTTACGCAACAGCTTGCGAGAACGAAATTCGTGACGTCAGAAAAAGCTGGTGCGACGCTTACTCGGGCAGCTTGTCGATGAAGTACGTCACAAACAGTGGTCCGTTCCCGCATTCCTCGCATTACGCCATACCGCCGTACATGGCGAATCAAATTTAACTCCAGAACTACTTTCCGCAACCACTGGATCTTGTTTCTATTTTCCTCTGTGAGAATTTACATTACAAAAGTTACCTAAATCTGGGACAAGTTTTGCTTCGCTGCAGGAACGTGTTCAATCATTTTTATCGTTTTTGTTAAGTTATGCGATTGTGGAAAAGTTTATAGTTTTTTACTCGCTGCGATCTTTTTGTCGAAAGTTGTTGAACTCCAAAATGATTTTCACCAACTCACCAATGAAGTTGTGTCCTTCTTCGCCACAGCTTTGTAACTGCCGCATTAAATGCGCCCTAGCGAATTTTATTTTTAAATTGGAATTTGTTCCAAGCACGCTTTTTTTCTAACGACGCCTTTCAATGCAAATATACAAAAAATCACCATATTTGATTTAAAAGACTTCCGTTGAAGAAAGTATAACACTGTTTTCAGGTTCCATCCTTGCGATGACGAGCTGCAAGCGGTTTGCATTGTATAATTATATAATAGCGCTAGATATTATTTTGACATTACTGTATACCAGTAACATGTTGGTTCAAACAGTTAGGTTAAATATGATAGACGTTGGTCGGTCCAAAAGTCTCGCAACTACCTGTAGTTTGTATATCGCCACCCAACTATCTCGTTTTCTCAAAGCAATGCTTTCATTCGAGAACATCTTTTCCGTAAAGCACTTTTTCTATTATTTTGCACAGCTTGCGTCAACAGCTTGCGTCATGATTTCGTTTCAGTTTGTTGCCGGAAGGAACGTCACAATGTTCCAAATACAGTTGCTGACGTGTGATTTTGAGTTACTGCCACTAATAGAAGCGTTGAATGGAAACATGGTTTCCATTGTTTCACTGGACCTCCACCAGCATGCAGGCGTGCACCTTACATGTGAATTCAAGCTGTAGACTACCAGATTCTGTGTCTCGATAAAAAAAAATATAAGTGCAGTTCCTGGAAGCTGACATACTTCTTGAGACAAACATTAAGATCATTTTGGGTTGCTGCAGTGGATTTAGAACAGGGTTTTTAACCAGGATCTGTTAACCAATTAGGCATTCATGAACGTGTATTAGGGTGTTCGCAAAACAAAATCCAATCCAGAAAATCCCCCACCCGGCCTGTCAGATCACTGACGTGAAGAAGGATCGAGCGTGTTAACAGGTTCGCAGATCGTGGCCCTGCGCGAGACTACAGTATACTGGACTGGTGCCTGGTTACGCTAGGAAAAACCCAGCTAGAGACGCAGCTAACGAAATAGCGGCAGAAC